>VOFG01002966.1_pt1 | contig 33263 bp, 49 predicted proteins | sample 5384171 | NCBI WGS metagenome assembly VOFG01 (sample SAMN12384726, study PRJNA508395) | human gut metagenome | isolation source: healthy gut F | host: Homo sapiens
ACAGAAGGTGATTGCTTTTTGGTATCTTTTGGTTCTTTTTTTTTTTTGTTTTTGTAAATATGCGTTTGGATTTGCTATTATCTTTATTATTATCGTCATATATATATCTTTATTATCTTATTAAATGTTCATGTATGAGTAAAGAAGTTTCTTCATTATATACGGTAGGTGAATTTGTGGTTGCAGTCGTTTCGTTTAATCTTTCGACTAATGGAGAGTAGCTCTTTGATGATGAAATGGATTGAAACGATGATCTTATATGATTTCATTATTTATTAATTTATTAGAATAATAGTTATGAAAAAGATGATTTTGTGTTCATTTGCCGTTGCGTCAGTTATTGGCACTTACCTGCTAAATAGAAAGTACACTTATGAAAGTCCCGTGTCTATTAGCTAATGTAGAAGCATTGGCGCGAGACGAAAGGTAACTCAGATCTTTACATAAGATCTTCGAATGGTTGTTATTATGAATTTTCCAGGGCCGAAAAATTCCAGAAATTACAGTTTCTGTCGAAGGGTAACGCTTACTTTAAAAACGGATAGAACAGGTAAAGGCGTATTATTATTCGGCAGTGGAGAGGTGCATTGTGCTGCAGGGGGAATGAGTTATGTACTCCGCAGAATTGCAGTGCAGGGTCCATCCAAATAAGGCCGTAAAAAAGCTGATATCATTTAACGTTTGGGGCTATTTTAGAATTGGAATTCATGAATAAAGTATTGTCTGTGAGTGTTGCATCCTTGGTTTCGTGCTTATTTTTATTTTCGTGTCAGATGCAATGTAATACATGTGAATTTCAGTCTATTACGATAGATCTGGACGAGCATACGGTTGAGTTGCAACGATTGTCTCTTATCAAAGATATCCGGATTGTAAGGCTGGAAACAAACGATAGCGTATTGGTCGGACGAATCGATAAAGTTCTGATTCATGACGGCTTAAGATATATATCGGTGATTTTTATGCCAGTCAATCTCTATTTATTTTGACATGCAAGGCAAAAGCAATCCGTAAAATCAGTCGGAAGGTCGAGGGCCAGGAGAATACATTCAGCTACGTGTTTTTTATCGACGACCAATCCGGTACGTTGAATTTGCTGACAAAGGAATTCGTCGGAAGCTACTCGTTCGATCTGGACGGAACTTCCCTAATTTCTCAAACCGAATTGCCGAAAAAGAATTAGTTGCTATGCCCCTATGCGCGACGGTGTTGTTGGATATGCGGGGGATATGCGCTTAAGATGGTTCTTATGAACTCTGGATATTGGATGAAAACTATAAAGATTTGTGAGAGGGGATATTCCGATAGAAAGGGATGGGAAAGCATGTATTATAACGATGCATATGCTTTTTCATCGTACGACGGTAATCGGTTATTTTTCTTGCTCCGCGTGAAATCTTGTTACAGTTGTTCAGAAAAGGGCGCGACTCCTTTGTTCCGATTGGATTTTGGAAAATACGGTTGGCCGGAACAAGTGAACCGTTTTGAGAAGTTACAACATCTGGACCCGAATGAAGCGAACGGATTTGTTCAGAGATTAACTGTTTCCAGCAGACCGAACGTTATTGGGTATTCTATTTCGTATTTGAAGGGGCAACCTCGTTTGCTGGTATATGACAAACAAACATGACGAGTCGGCTCTGCGAACCGGTCGTCAATGAGACAAAGTATTTTTTCTTCCTTTCGGTCGAATAATACGCGCAATTTCGCAGCAGGCTATCATTACAGAAATAAGTGCATTGAATATGAAACCGTTCGTGGATGGGAGAGATGAATATAACGATTTTTGAAAAGGATTATCCCGAACAAACCGCACGATTGCGCCAAATCATCCCGTCTATCGAGGGTCGACGATAATCCTTGTCTAATTATTTATCAATTAAATCCATAAGTTCGGTTTTTTAGACAAGGGAACCGGATTGAACAGAAGGAATTTTTTACTAAAGAGTATCGCTGAGTCTGTATGATGTTGTAGGATAACAATAAAGATTTAGGTGATTATAGCAGCAGTTCCCCTTCCTATTTCGAACTGGGAAGTTAAGCCCGTTTACGCCGATGGTACTGCAGTAACATGTGGGAGAAGTAGGTCGCCGCCTCTTAGAGTCGTCCTTCCGGTAATCAGGGGACTCTTTTTTGTGCAGGAGCGTAACGCAGGGGAGGATGGGGGAAGAAACGGAGCGCTCCGCGCCTGTTCGGACGGAACATGAAGAGAAAGCCCGCCTGACGATTCGAAGCCGGGATTGGTAGTTAATTGATTCCTTTTTGGTGAGGTTGCTTGTCCGTTACCGGGTTTTGTTATTATTATTGCAATGATGTTATGTGTTATTTATTATCAATTATTTATTAAACTATCAAAACGTTATTGTTATGAAAAAAGCATTTATCTTTTGGGGAATCGCGGGCATTTTTACATTATTGGCTACGGGCGTCTATCTGAAAAAACAGCGGACTTCGTGGTTTACGGTGATTTTTTATTGGCCAATCGTCGAAGCGCTGACGCAAGATGAAAAACCGGAGCCGCCAAAATGGGTTATAGAATAGTTTCTTATATTCTGGAGCCTCCTTGTTATGTAGCATTCCCTGGACTTAGTCCGGACCGATCCGCCCCAACTCGTTAAAGGGAAAGACTCCGGTGTGTATGTATGTCGAGGGGAGAACTTGCCGGATGTCCGGATTGTATGATCGGTTGATCGATTTCATAGCTTGTAGTCGATGAAAATCGCGAAAGTTTGTGTTTGGTTATTGCGGTTTTTGCAGGAGTCGTTTCCTGCAAAAATCGCAATATCTATCGCCGGGCTTCGTCCGATTCGCTAACCCGGTTGTGGATCGAACCGAAAAGACGGGTTTCGGAGCCGAATTATTCGATTCGCTCCCGTTTCGTTCAATTGGAGACTACCCCGGAATCGATGTTCGATTATGTGCGCTGCCTGAAATTGCTGAACGGCAAATTCTATTTACTCGACCGGATGGGGACGAAGTTGCTCTGTTTCGATCGAGACGGGAAATTTCTGAAAAAATTCGAAGCGCGGGGAACGGGCCCCGACGAGTATTTCATGCTGTGTTTTTCTCGCGGCCGATCCGGTCAGTAAGAAAATATTGGTTGCGGACGATGTCGTTCGCAAGATTTTTATTTTCGACGAACTTCGAATCTCGAGCACGTGGTTAAAGTCGATTTCGCGCCAAAACAAGTGATCGCGTTCCGCGACGATATGATCCTGAGGTATGAAAACGACAACAAGGAACAGTACCAGGATTCGCTGCTGCGGGATTACGATTTGCACTGGATCGACCTGAAAGGAGACGTCGTCCAGGGCATGATAAGGAACCGGACGCCTAAATACGGTTTTGTCGTTCCTGTCGGCCAGCGGTTATTTGGACAACGGGGATATTCTATACTATCCTACCTTGGGGATACGGTTTACCGTGTCGCCGTGTCGGAACGTACCGTATCCCCGGCTTATATTATAGAGAGAGTGGGGACGAGGACGTGAAATTGCTGAACGACGAGCAGCGGAAATGGATCCCAATGCGGAATTGCCCGAATATGAGAAGCGAAACTATTTTTTCCGGTGGAGTTTTTCAATGTCGGATCGCATATCTTGTTACGTTCGGGATGGACGATATGTACCTTTATTCGAAAAAATTCCGGAAATGCGATCCGGTACGATAAAACGCTTGAAAATATGAGCGGGGATCGTACTTTCGACTATTTGACCAGCATTATCTATGCGTGCGACGGGGATTGGTGTTACGGTCCGCATCATGCGATAACGCTGCAATATATGGCGAAAGATTACGGATTTTCGGGCAAATACAAGGCGATGATAGACAGTATGGAGACGGACGCCAATCTTTTTTTTGGCATGTTTTAAGGTAAAGGATTTCTAGGATGTTGGCAAGATACTTTTTGCTGATCGTAGGGATGGGGCTGAGTATGGGAACCGGCTGCGATTCACGGAAAGGAGCCGAGTACCGGAAACTGGAATCGTTTATGGAGCAACGCATCGACTTGAGCCGGCTGTATGCGCCCGAAGATCTGGCGAAAAGTACCGTACGGATGCCCGGCCCCAAGATTGTCCACTACCTCGATTCTTCGGGTTGCGTCGGTTGTAAGTTGCAGAGCCTGCGGATGTGGAATGTGGTGCGAGGGCGTATGCGCGTTCCGGTCGTTCTGGTCGTTCACGTCCCGGATATGCAGGCGATCCATGCCCAGATGAAAATGATTCACTTTACGCTGCCTGTGCTCTACGATACGTTGGGATCTTTCGCCGCGACTTATCATATCGACCGGGAGGCCTACCATACGTTTTTATTAAACGGTCGTAATCAGCCTCGGGCCGTCGGCAATCCGATAGGGAGCGACAAAATCTGGCGTTTGTACGAATCGGCTATCCGCTCCGACGAGTGACTTCTTTCGTATGTAAGTGAAAACAACCGGCTTGCTGTCGCAGGACAGCAGGCCGGTTGTTTTGTGTGTATGTCCCGACTGCGCGATACGTTCCCGCAATGCTTTGGTTTTGGTTTCTCGTCGTGCCGTTCGGCGTGTTCGGTTTCGATCACTTTGGCCGGGGCGAAACGTCCGTGAGTTTATTGTCCCCCGCAGCCAGGCTTTTCGGAAGGCTTTTTTGTATAGGAATTGATGAACCGGAGCGTTTACGATAAGCAATTACCTGCTGCCCGTAACGATAATAGTTCCTAATAAGTTCTTTTTTAGTGATAACGGTTTGTTGATAATGGTAATTATCGTTAATATTGTAATAAAGATTGTGTTCAATCTTGCCATTTATTGATTATTAAAATCAATTATCATGAAAGAAGTAATTCTATGTTCGTTTGCGGTCGTATTGGCTGCCGGTGCTTATTTACTAACAGCGGACAAAACCAGTGAGGGGGCACTTCTTTTATCAAATGTCGAGGCGTTAACGCGTGATGAAGGCGGACAGTATGAGTATCCGGACGGATATATGTATAGTTCCATTTGTGGCGTGCAAATCTCCAAAGGTAAAAAATGTAAGGTGGAGATTATAACCTGTCAGGGAGGAGGAAGTGGATATAATTCAAAACGTTGCCCGACACACAAAAGTTAATTGAATTATTTGATAATGAACAGAACCAGAATCGAGATTTGGTTCTGTTCTTATATTTTATTTTAACGAAATGAAAAAGGCAAATAGTATTCTCTGGTTCAGCGTATTTGTTTTTATTGCTTGTTGCTCTAAAGTAAAAAATGAGGAAAAACGTTAGGATAGACCGGACTATTATGTTTGATCGGTTTCCGGATTCTCTTATTGCTACGTCTGTTCGTTCAGTCGATTATATTTTGTTAGAAGATGTGAAAGAGTCTGCTTTCTCGGAAATTAATAAGCTCGTGATGAAAAACGGAAATATTTATATCGGGGATTTTCGGAATCATAAGATCGTTGTTTTCGATTTAGCCGGGAATTTTAAGTTCGCAATTGATCGTAAGGGAAGAGGGCCGCAGGAATATCTTGAAATTAAAAACTTTGCGGTCGACGATCATTCTATTTATGTCATAGACAATTATCGACATATACTTTATGTTTATGATTCCCGATCGGGGAAATATTTAAATAAGAAGAAATTACCCGTGGTAGTCTGGGATGTCGAGTGTTTTGATAACGGTGATTTTCTTTTTGCATTCGCACCACCATTACCCGGAGGCAGCCTGTCGGATAAGCAATCACCGCACAGGCTTTTTTGTTATGGATTCCAATTGCCGCATAAAACGCAGGTTGTTTACTTATTCCGAGGAAGATCCAATCGGCAAGCAAACCTATTTTTCGACAACGGAAGATCGCATTGTTTTTCATTCGTGCGGTTCCGATGTTTTCACTGTCTTTTCAAAAAATAATGCAGACACCATGTTCAATATTGCAGTCGATTTCGGGCCGAATAAAATTCCCGGGATAGTCGTGGTGATATACACGCAATTAATGAGAATGGTTATCATTATCTTTATGGCACTCCTGTGATGTGTAGGGATTATATTGCATTGGAAGTCAGTATTGGTGATTTTTTAGATTGTTTTCTTTATGATGGAAAAAACGGAGGGATTACTGTGAATTCGGCGGAGAGCAGTTTTAAATGCTTATGGTTTCCGTTATGTAGTTATAATGATAAATATGTTTGTTTTCTTGCAGGAGACGATAGTTACAAAAGTTTGGTAGCGGATGGTTTTGAACGTGCGGAACCGGTCGTGGAAGAGCATCTTGTTAACGGCGGCGGAGTATTGGTTTTATACACGATGGGGACGATTCATAATTAATTTGTCGGTAATGACAATTATCGTTAATATTGTAGTGAAATCCGATTAATTTTGATATTTGTTCATGGTTAGGGACGGTTGCCGGAGAAAGTCAGTTCCGTATTCGTTGCGGTCGTATGGGGTGTCGCCGCTAATGGTTGATTTGGGACAAGGCGAAAGGCGTTTTTTCAGGGTCATACGGCGGCCGTGATCGTTTTGTGGGATGGCGTTCGTAAAATGTTTATGGACACGCCCTGTAACGGAGTGGAAACGATTTCTTGCGTGAATGCGTAGGGGGTGGTTGATATATGAACGAATCCGAACGACGGAATGAAGACAAGGTTATTTTTGATAGTTGCATGTTTGTCATGTGTTATAGGGTGTCATGCCAAGGGAGGGGAGGATGGCGCTTCGGTTTCCTTCGTGCATGCGGATGTCCGGGATTTGTTTTCCGATAGCGACCGCAGCCAGCCCGATACTTCGATCTTTCGAAAAGTCGCGTGATTTTTTCGAGACGACCGAGGGAGCTCTTTAGGGGATATCAGTAAGGTATTCGTTTTTCGAAGACCGGATCGCCGTTTATGATGATCGGAGTTGGAAAATATGCGTATTCGATACGGTAGGCCGGTTTTTGTTTTCGATCGACCGGAAAGGACGCGGTCCGGGCGAATACATAAAGATCCGGGATTGTTGTTTCGATTACGACAGGCGGCAATTCGTCGTTTATTCGGATGTGCCTTCCAAATTTATGCGGTTCGATTATAACGGCAAATTTATCGGCGAGGTACTGACAGACGAATTGTTTTTTTCAGTTTGCCATTGCGAAGGATCGCTTGATCTGCATGGATATGCGGGCGCAAAACGGAGATGATTTTCTCGTTGAGTTGCCCAATGACGATCGGTCGTTGCGTCAAAAGAAGGTGCTGGATCTGCCGTTGATCGATCTCGGGCCGTTTTATCCGCCGGGAGCGTTGATACAGACCAGTACGAAAAACCCTATTTCGCACGGCGTTTTGCCAATACGATTTATCAATATGACGAAGGCGCCGTCGTTCCCCGTTACCGGATCGATTTCGGCAAATACAATCTGCCTGAATCTTTGCAAAAAAGGCGATCGGCTGTCCGATCAGGAGTACTTGCAGCGGGGGGTGGGATCGTGATTATGTCACCGGGTTGGCGAATATCAAAGAGAGTTCCGGGAAGCTGTATTTTTCGGTCAATAACCGGGGCTTTTGCGTGCTCGATACGCGGACGAACGAGGTGAAGGCTTTCCCGATGATCCTGGATACTCAAACTCAAATTCCGTGCAACGGAATGCTGCCGACGCAGGATATCGGAAATAAATATATTGCGTTTCTTCCGTCGGTGAATCAGGTGTCGTTGAAAATTTATGTCGAGCATGTCGCTAAGGGAGCGGCTCCTTGGTTTAAGGAAAAAATAGAGAGGATGAAAGAGGACGATAATCCGATCCTGTTCTTGTATGAGGTTCGTTGAATGGTCGATTTTTAACGATAAAAACAGGAAGCCCGTTGTCTCCACACAACGGGCTTCTTGTTTTTGTAAATGTTTTTATCCCAGTTGCGCGATGCGCTCCTGCAACGCCTTGATTTTGGCTTCCGCGTCGTGCCGTTCGGCATGTTCGGTTTCGATCATTCTGGCCGGGGCGAAACGTCCGTGGGTTTATCGTCCCCTGGCCGGCCGACTGCCGGCAATCCTGTTTTCGAAGGACTTTTTTACATAGGAATCGATGATCTCGGAACGTTTACGATAAGCAAATCGCCTGTAGCCTGTAACGATGATAGTTTCTAATAAGTTCTTTTTAGTGATGACGGTTTGTCGATAATGGTAATTATCGTTAATATTGTAATGAAGATCGCGTTAATTTTGTTATTTATTGATTGTTAATTGTTATGAAAGAGCGATTTGTTCGTTTGCGGTCGCATGGGCTGCCGGCGCTTATTTGTTGGTTTCTGACAATACCGATCGAATTTTATTTCTTTCGGCCAATGTAGAAGCGTTGGCGAGCGGGGAAAGTGAGGACACTCCTTGCGGAGGTACTAAATCTGAAGCTACAGGAAACTGTAAGTCGGAGAATACGGTAAATTGTAAAGACTTGTCTGGTTGCAATTAAAAAGGGGTAACAGCGGGAAAATCTGTTGAATACTAAAAGTCTGCCTTTTTCGGTTTTCTGTAAATTTATGGAAAATCGGATGGGCAGATTTTTGAGAAAGAAGAATGTTATGTCGAAACTCATCCGTCTGTTTATATGTTTTGATAAACAGCCAATCTTATTAATTGGCATATTGTTGTTCCTCGTGGGATGCGATTCTCGGAAGAAGGTAGACTATGATGTACCCGTGTCTATTATAGATTACGAATCGTTAACAAGCCGAAATTTTGAACAGATTCCGGAGGGTATTGTGTCTAAAATGGAGTTTGTTGCATTCGATACCGTTTCCGATGCTCTTTTCGGGCGGGTTGATAAAGTGAAATTTGTCGATAGTTCATTATTCATATTGGATCAACGATTGAATGCGATTCTGGAATTCGATCGATCCGGGAAATTTATTAGAAAATTCCAAAAGAAAAGGCAGGGCCCTTTACGAATATTTACAAATAACCGATTTTGATATAGACAGGGAGTCCGGAGTATTGTATGTATTGGATTCACATACCGATAAGGTTAATTTGTACGATTCTGATTTTAATTTCATAGCGAGTCATACGTTGGATTTTGAGGCGGATATTCTCAAATCGGTAGGGGAAAAATAATATTCGGATTAGCGTCCTGGAATAGCGGACGTGCGAAAGGATATAAGATCGGGCAGACGGATTCACAATGTAAAATGGAGAATCAGGTATTGTATTATGATGAATATATCGATCCCGCCTATGTGTTTTCATCTTATCGTTTTACGGATTGCGAACAGAATGTTGTTTATAATCAGCCTATTGATAATAATGCGTATGTGTTGAGTCGAGATTTGAATCTCAGACAGATAATTCGTTTCGATTTTGGAGCGTGCAATGTTCCCGATGAAAATAAAAAGGACGTAGAGTCTAAATTGGATAAATTCGAAAATTATTGTTTTATCAAGGATTATGTTGCTGTAAAGGAGATTTAATCATCGGAAAGTTGAGAGATCATGGAAAATCGCGGTGTTTCATCGTTGATAGAAAAATGGAATTAAATATGAGAGTCAACCGGTCGAGTTATTTTCAAACAGTTTGTTTACCGAATACGATGATCCGTTTATCTTTTCCTATTTCATGACCACGAATGTGAATCCGAAAGACGTGTCTTTACCCGATCATATTATTGATCATATTCATGCGGGAGGATGTGCTATCGGTATCCAACAATTGAAATAAAAATATGAAAAATTACACGGTGAATTATACTTTTGTTGGTAGGTTGCTTTTTAAGTTGTACCGTACCGTGAGAGAAAATATCACAAAGATGCAATCCAGAGAAAAAGGCTTATAAATCCATACATGTCGTATATATCGATGAATCCGGTGTTTTTGGTAGATTGAATACGCATATCCCACAGGATTTTCATTACCATAGTTTTTTACTGGATTCGACAAATCGGGTGACATTGGTTGGGAATCCAACGGCTAATGAAGATGTGCGGAAATTATTATATGAGAAAGTTTTTAATTTACAGTCTGCACGTTGACGTAGTGTAGAAGTCTTTTTCGGAGATATTTTCCTGTATGGATGTTTTTTTAAGATAACTTCATGTTTTAAAACGAGAGCCCGGAATCTTTCCGGGCTCTTTTCGTCTTGTGAAATTTTATTGTAACTGATCGATACGTTCCTTTAGCGCCTTGATTTTGGCTTCCGCGTCGTGCCGTTTGGCATGTTCGGTTTCGATCACTTTGGCCGGGGCGTTCTGTACGAAACGTTCGTTCGACAGTTTTTCAGAACGGAGGCGAGAAATCCTTCCTGGTAGGCGAGGTCGGCCTTCAGCTTCTTGAGTTCTTCTTCCACATCGATGCTGCCGCCCAGCGGGACGAAATATTCGGTCGTTTTGACGATGAACGCGGCTGCGTCGGAACGCTTTTCGGCGATCTCCTCCACGCGGTTCAGGTTCGCCATTTTTGCAGCAGCAGGTTGTATTCGCGATGATAATTGTCGTCCCCGATGACGTACAGTTCCAGCGCTTCCTTGTTCGGAATGTTGTGCTCCTTTGCGGATGTTCCGCACGGACGGACGGCCTCTTTGAGCTGTTCGATGCGTTCGAGCAGCGCCTGGTCAGGCGGCTGCGGCGCGGGCAGCGCGGCGACCGTGATGCTTTCGCCGTCTTTGCGCCATGTGCTGCCAGATTTCCTCGGTGATGAACGGCATGAACGGATGCAGCGTCGGAGCAACCTGTCGAAGAACGCTTTCGTAGCGTCCATCGTCGCCCGGTCGGTCGGTTGCCGGTAGCCCGGTTTCACCATTTCAGGTACCATCCGGAGAACTCGTCCCAGAACAGGCGGTACAGCTTCATCAACGCTTCCGAAATGCGGTATTCGGTAAAATCCTCTTCGATTTGGCCGAGCGTACGGTTCAGCATCGCGTCGAACCAGGATACGGCGAGCCGGTTGCTGTCGCTCTGCGCCAGCGAGTCGTCCACTTGCCAGCCGTTTACCAGCCGGTAAGCGTTCCATATCTTGTTGCCGAAGTTGCGTCCCTGTTCGCACAGCGCGTCGTCGAACAACAGGTCGTTGCCGGCCGCCGAGCACAGCAGCATCGCCAGCCGTACGCCGTCGGCCCCGTACTGTTCGATCAGGTCGAGCGGATCGGGCGAATTGCCGAGCGATTTGCTCATCTTGCGACGCAGTTTGTCGCGGACGATGCCGGTCAGGTAGACGTTCCTGAACGGCATTTCGCCCCGGTATTCGTATCCGGCGATGATCATCCGGGCGACCCAGAAGAACAGGATGTCGGGCCCGGTGACCAGGTCGTTGGTCGGGTAGTAGTATTTGATCTCCTCGTTTTCGGGGCGGTTGATGCCGTCGAACACCGAGATCGGCCATAGCCATGACGAAAACCACGTGTCGAGCACGTCGGGGTCGCGGCGTAGGTCGGTTGCCGTCAGCGAAGCGTCGCCGGTCTTTTCGCGGGCCAGCTTCAGCGCTTCTTCGGGCGTTTCGGCGACCACGTACCCCCCTCCTTTGGGGAGTGAAGTAGGCCGGGATCTGCTGGCCCCACCACAATTGCCGCGAGATGCACCAGTCCTGACGTTCTCCATCCAGTAGCGGTACGTATTCTTGAATTTGGCCGGAACCAGCCGGATTTCGTCTTCCATGACCGCTTTGAGAGCCGGCTGGGCCAGTTCGGTCATCTTCAGAAACCACTGCATCGACAGCTTCGGCTCGATCGGCACGTTGGTGCGTTCCGAATATCCCACCTTGTTGGTATAGGCTTCGACCTTTTCGAGCAGGCCGGCGTCGGCGAGGTCTTTCTCGATCTGCCGGCGGACTTCGAAACGGTCCATGCCGGCGTAGCGTTCGCCGTGCTCGTTCAGCGTACCGTCGTCGTTGAAAATGTCGATGACTTCGAGGTTGTATTTTTCGCCGAGCATGTAGTCGTTCACGTCGTGGGCCGGGGTCACTTTCAGTGCGCCGGTTCCGAATTCGATGTCGACGTACTCGTCGCGGATCACCGGAATCGAACGGTCGATGAGCGGCACCAGCACGCGCGCATCCTGCGGCAGATCCCGGTAGCGCGGGTCGTTCGGGTTGACGCACAGCGCCGTGTCGCCGAGGATCGTTTCCGGCCGCGTCGTGGCTACGACGACGTAACGCGACGTTCCTTCGATTTTGTAGCGCAGGTAGTACAGCTTCCCTGCGATTCGCGGTAGATGACCTCTTCGTCGGAAAGGGCGGTCTGCGCGGCGGGGTCCCAGTTGACCATTCGTACGCCGCGGTAGATTTTTACCTTTTTTATACAGGTCGACGAATACTTTGATGACGCTTTCGCTCAGCGCCGGGTCCATCGTGAATTTGGTACGGTCCCAGTCGCAGGAAGCACCCAGCTTGCGGAGTTCGTTCAGGATGATGCCGCCGTGTTTCTCTTTCCACTGCCAAGCGTGTTTTTAAAAATTCTTCGCGGGTCAGCGAATTTTTATCGATTCCGTCGGCTTTGAGTTTCTGGACGACTTTGGCTTCGGTGGCGATCGACGCGTGGTCCGTTCCCGGATCCCAGCAGGCGTTTTTGCCCTGCATCCGGGCGCGGCGTACCAGCACGTCCTGTATGGTTTCGTTCAGCATGTGCCCCATGTGCAGCACTCCGGTCACGTTCGGCGGCGGGATGACGATCGTGTAGGGTTCCCTTCCGTCGGGCGTCGAGTGGAAAAATTGTGGCGGATCCAGTAGTCGTACCACTTGGATTCGATCTGCTGCGGGTGTATTTTGCACCGATTTCCATAAGTATTCCGAATTTTAGCATTAATCTCGCAAAAATAACAATTTTCCGGCAATTATTACAGGTTTGCCTTGGCCCAGGCGATCATCAGTTCGTTGCGGTCGGATTTCATCGCCCGCCGGTAGAGCCTGCGCACCGTATCGAGCCATGCCAGTCGGCGGTCGGAGTCGCTGTCGCCCACTTTCGTCGCGGCCGCCGGCGGCTTTGTACTGTTCGCGCGTCGTGCTGCAAATGCGGGCGTAACGGCCCGTGCGGGGTTTCAGGTCGGCATCGGTCAGGGTCAGGTAAAACGCCAACTGTTCGGGGGTGCAGTGCCCGTCTGCCGGGAAGCGGGCGTTGTCGGCCACGTACACCGTCACGCCGTCCTTTGAACACGTACGGTTCGTAGCGCCCGGGCCGCTCCATCGCTTCGTAAACGACGCCCCGCACCGGGAACTGCGCCCCGACTGCCCGCGTATCCACCGCAGCAGCCGGTCGGTATATTCGAAACCGAGGCTTCCTTTGACTTCCAGGCAGGTCGTGGCAATCCACCGCGCCAGCCGCCCGGCTCCGGATTCAGCAGATATAACCTGCCGGTTTTGGGGGCTCCGGTGCGAATGTCTCGGCCGGTACGGTATTCGTAAAGTCGAACGTTGAAACCCTCCCAGCCGGGCAGCGAGCGGGTTTCGCCGATCAATTTTTCGGCCATGTAGGCGCGGGACAGCAATTGCCTGCACCGTTCGGTCAGCGCGGGCAGACTGTCGCGCACCCACGCTTTCGGCAGCGGCCGGGCCGGACAGCAAGCGATGCCCGAAAAATACGAGCAACAGGCTCAGAATGTAGCTTTTCACGATTCGTATCATTTACGTCGTAAAGATAGCGATTTGCAATAATGGGGCTGTTTTTTTTTCGTTTCTATTTTGAAAAACTTTAAGATTGGCGGCTGTTTTGACCTGTGTCGAAAGCGGGCGACGGCGCATTTCGCCGGGGAACAGTTTGTTGATTTTAGTTAAAATGCACTATATTTGCAGATTAAAACAGAGACGAAGATGAGTAAAAATATAATAAGAAAGAGGACTTCGCAGGCATATCAGATATGCTCGAAGGCCGTCACCATGTAATCCCGATCATGGCGGGCGAAGATGGTGATATGGGAGAAAACGTAGTGATTCCGGAGGTGTTGCCGATTCTGACGTTGCGCAGTTCGGTGCTTTTCCGGGGTCGATCACGCCGATTACGGTCGGCCGCGACAAGTCGATGAAACTGGTTCGCGAGGTGGAGAGCGGCGGAAGTATCCTCGGCGCCGTGCTGCAAAAGGAGTCGGAGGTCGAACAACCCGGCCCGGACGATTTGTACCGTGTCGGAACGGCGGCCCGCATCCTGAAAAGCCGTTCGAAATGCCGAACGGCAATCTGACCGTTATCCTGCACGGACTGGACAAGATCGAAACTCCGCGATTTCATCATGACGGAGCCTTATTTCAGGGCTTCGGTCGCTCCGCTGAAGGATTCGATTCCCGAGCCGACGAACATCGAGTTCGAGGCGCTGGTCGATTCGATCAGACGTCGCGCTGAATATTATCAATATTTCGCCGCAGATGCCCAAAGAGGCGACTTTTGCGATCAAGAATATCGATAACAAACGCGGGACGATCAACTTCATCTGTTCGAACATGGATCTGCCCGACGCCGACCGCCAGCGTTTGCTGGAGGCTCGGGCCTGCTGGCGCGTGCGCGCCGGCTGTTGGAGATACTGGTGCGCGAGCAGCAGATCGCCGAGCTGAAAAACGAAATCCAGGGTAAGGTGAAGCAGAACATCGATCAGCAGCAGCGCGAGTATTTTTGCAGCAGCAGATCCGCACGATCCAGGACGAGCTGGGCGGCGATCCGGCCGACAAGGATCTGGACGACCTGCATGAACGCGCCGCGAAGAAGCGTTGGAAGCCGGATGTGAAGGAGCTGTTTTTTCAAAGAGTTGTCCAAACTCGAACGGATGAACCCGGCGGTGGCCGAATATTCGGTGCAACTCAATTACCTGCAACTGATGCTCCTGCCTGCCGGACACCTATACGAAGGATAACCTCGACCTCGCCCATGCGAAAAACGGCTCGACAACGACCATTTCGGGCTCGACGAAGTGAAAGACCGGATTCTGGAGCACCTGGCCGTAATCAAGCTCAAAGGCGACCTGAAATCGCCGATCCTGTGTCTGTACGGTCCTCCGGGGGTCGGTAAGACTTCGCTCGGCAAGTCGGTGGCGGCTGCGCTGAAGCGCAAGTTCGGGCGTATCTCGCTCGGCGGCCTGCACGACGAGGCCGAGATCCGCGGGCACCGCAAAACGTATATCGGCGCAATGCCGGGGCGGATCATTCAGACGATCAAGGGCGCGCCGGCTCTCGTCGAACCCGGTGATTATCCTCGACGAGATCGACAAAGCGACCGTCAGCAACCACGGCGACCCGTCGTCGGCGCTGCTCGAAGTGCTCGATCCGGAACAGAACACGACGTTCCACGACAACTACCTCGATACGGAGTACGACCTGTCGAAAGTGCTGTTCATCGCAACGGCCAACAACGTAGCGAACATCCCGGCGCCGCTGCGCGACCGGATGGAGATGATCAATATTCCGGGCTATATCCTGAGGATAAGATACAGATTGCCCGCAAGCACCTGATCCCGAAGCAGCTCGAGGCGCACGGCGTCCCGGCCAAGCAGTTCAGGATGGGGCCGAAGGTGATCGAGAAGGTGATCGGCGAGTATACCCGCGAATCGGGCGTGCGCGCGCGCTGGTCAAGAACATCGCGAAGATCGTCCGCACGCGTGCGAAGAACATCGGTTTCGACGAACAGTTCAAGCCGGAGGTGACGGCTGCCGACGTGGAGAAAATCCTCGGCGTGCCGCGTTTCCAGAGGGAGGAGTATGAGGTCGGCGGCATTGTCGGCGTCGTGACGGGGCTGGCTTGGACGGAGGTCGGCGGCGATATCCTGTATATCGAGTCGATCCTGACGCGCCGGGCAAAGGGCGCCCTGACGATGACGGGCAACCTCGGCGACGTGATGAAAGAGTCGGCCACGATCGCGCTGCAATGGGTCAAGGCCCACAGCCGGGAGCTGGGGATCGATCCGGAGATGTTCAGCAAATACGACGTGCACATCCACGTGCCGGAGGGAGCGATTCCGGAAGGACGGGCCGAGCGCCGGTATCACGATGGTGACTTCGCTCGTATCGACCTTCACCGGCCAAGGTCAAGGAACGCGTCGCGATGACGGGCGAGACGACCCTCCGGGGCCGCGTGATGCCCGTCGGCGGATCAAGGAGAAAATCCTCGCCGCCAAGCGCGCCGGTATCCACGAGATCATCCTCAGCGAGGATAACCGCAAAGATATTTCGAGATCAAACCCGAGTACCTCGGCGGCCTGAAGTTCAATTATGTGAAGACCAACAGCGACGTGCTGAAATTGGCGGTGATGTGATGCGGGTAGTGGTGGGCCTCTCCGGAGGCGTCGATTCGAGCGTGGCGGCCTACCTGCTCAGGAGCAGGGATACGATGTGGTGGGGCTTTTCATGCGCAACTGGAAGGATACGACCGGGGACGCTCGAAGGCGATTGCCCGTGGTACGACGACCACATGTTCGCCGAACTGGTGGCCAAGCGGCTCGACATCCCGTTTCATCTGATCGACCTGAGCGATGAATACCGCCGCCGCGTCGTGGACTATATGTTTGCCGAGTACGGCCGGGGACGGACGCCGAACCGGACGTGCTTTGCAACCGCGAAATCAAGTTCGACGCCTTCCTGAAAAAGCGGCGCTTGACCTGGGGGGCCGATTACGTGGCTGGTCACTACTGTCGCCGCGAGGACGTCGAGATCGACGGGCGCACGGTACACCGTCTGCTGGCGGGCAGCGACCCGAACAAGACCAGAGTTATTTCTTGTGTCAGTTGACCCAGCGGCAGCTTTCGCGCGCGCTGTTTCCGATCGGACACCTGCTGAAGCCGGAGGTTCGGCGGATCGCCGCCGAACAGCACCTGGCATTCATGGCGGCCCGCAAAGGGATTCACCAGGGCATCTGTTTTCCGTCGGCAAGGTCGATCTGCCGGTGTTCCTGCAACAGTGGTTGGAGGCCCGCGAGGCGATATCGTCGAGGTGCCGGCCTCGTGGGACGGCTACCGTCCGCTGGCCGACGGCGCGACGCTCGATGAGTTGGCTGCGCCGTACGCGTACCGCGAGACGGACGGAACGTGCGTCGGACGGCATCGCGGGGCGCATTTCTTCACGATCGGGCAGCGCAAGGGCCTGAACGTCGGAGGCAAGCCGGAGCCGTTGTTCGTGATTGCGACGGACGTGGAGCGCAACGTGCTGTACGTCGGCCAGGGACAGCGACATCCGGGACTTTACCGGCGCGGGTTGCGCATTCTGCCGGACAGATGCACTGGGTACGTCCCGACCGGGCGTTGCAGCCGGGCGCGAGCGCGCGGTTCCGGATGCGGATACGCTACCGGCAGCCGTTGCAGGACGGCGTGCTGCATGTGACGCCCGAGGGCGGGTATATCGTGTTCGACGAGCCGCAGCGCGGCGTTACGGCTGCCGGGCAGTTCGCCCTCGTGGTACGACGGCGAGGAATATCGGATCGGGGGTGATCTTGCTAAGGTGCGGCCTGCGGATGCGGCAACGGAGCGGGAGTTGTCCCAAAAACGCTCCCGCCCGTTGTTATTCGGCTTTAAGCTCGTCTTTTTCGGCTCGGGCGTCGTAGGCAAGTTCAGCAGGCCCAGCCTTTTGACGCCGGATTGCAGACGCTGAGCAGGTCGGCGTCCGGACGAGCGTTTCCGACCCTAAAAATTACCCGAAAATTCATCTTTTGAATAAAAATGCGATATTTGTCATTCGGTTTAATTCTATAAATAAGAGATTATGTTAAGCGGAGGTAGAACGAAATTGCAGAGCTGTTGAAATCAACGGCGTTCGGTACGGAAGTAGTCGTCAAAGGCCAAATTGGAACCAAACGCGGAAATAAAAACGTAGTTCATCGCCGTCAACGACGGCTCGGATCATCCATATATCCAGGTCGTGCCGACGTAGCCAAATTCGACGAAAACCTCCTAAGGAGATCACCACCGGTTGCGCCGTCGCCGGCACGCTGGTCGAATCGCTCGGCCCGGCCAGCCCGTCGAAATACAGGCTTCGTCGATCGAGATCTACGGCACCGCCGATCCCGAAACGTACCCGTTGCAGAAGAAAGGCCATTCGCTCGAATTCTTGCGCGCAAATAGCCTATTTGCGCCCGCGTACCAACACTTTTCGGCGCCGTGTCCGTATCCGCCATGCGATGGCTTACGCGATCCACAAATATTTCAACGACCACGGATTTTTACTTGCATACGCCGCTGATCACCGGCAGCGACGCCGAAGGCGCCGGAGCGATGTTCGGCGTCACTACGTCGACCTGAACGATGTGCCCAAAAACCCCGGAAGGCGGTCGATTACAGCCAGGATTTTTCGGGAAACCCTGCAACCTGACCGTCTCCGGCCAGCTCGAAGGCGAACTCGGCGCTGGCCCTGTCGCAGATCTATACGTTCGGCCCGACGTTCCGAGCCGAAAATCCTGAACACCCCGCGCCACCTGGCCGAGTTCTGGATGATCGAGCCGGAAGTCGCCTTCTTCGAGTTGGAAGACAACATGGAACTGGCCGAGGATTTTTGAAGTACCTGATCCGCTATGCCCTCGATAACTGCCGACGACCTGCAGTTCATCGCCAAAATGTGGGACGCGGAGCTGATCGACCGCCTGAAGTTCGTCGTTGAAACGATTTCGTCCGCCTCGACTATACCGAGGGGATCGATATCCTGGTCAGAAGCGGCGTGAAGTTCGAATTCCCGGTCACTGGGGACTCGACCTGCAGAGCGAGCACGAACGTTACCTGGTCGAACGGCATTTCAAGAAACCGGTCATCTTGATTAACTACCCGAAGCAGATCAAAGCGTTCTACATGAAGCAGAACGACGACGGCAAGACCGTTCGCGCGATGGACGTGCTGTTCCCGAAGATCGGCGAGATCATCGGCGGGTCGCAGCGCGAGGAGAACCGACAAACTGCGGCCCGGCGCATCGAAGAGGTATGAACGAGAAAGAACTCTGGTGGTATCTCGACACCCGTCGTTGGGGATCGGCTCCTCATTCCGGTTTCGGCCTCGGCTTCGAGCGGCTGCTGCTGTTCGTGACCGGAATGGGTAACATCCGCGATGTGATTCCTTCCCCCGGACGCCGAAGAACGCGGAGTTTTAGTTAAATCGGACGGGATTTATCAGGATATAAGTATAAGTCTTATCCTGTTATAAAGTCCCCTTTTATCGCGGGCTGCCTTTCAATAGATTTATAATTATTTTGTAATTATACAGAAGATACGTAAATCTATTGAATCAGTTATTGAAAATTGAAAAGCTATGTCCAATCTTAATCAACGCCAAGTTCAAAATTGTCCAAAAGCTGTCGCCGCAGCAGATCCAGATGATCAAACTGCTGGCTTCCGGCCCTGCAACTCGAGCAGCGCATCAAGCAGGAAATCGAGGAGAATCCCGTACTCGAAGAAGAACCGTCCGAAGATCAGGAAGAGGAGCAGCCCAAGGAGGTATCCGTCGAAGAATATTTCGCCGAAGACGATACTCCACGCTACAAGTATCACGCCAACAACTACTCTCCCGACGACCAGAAACGTCCCGTTTACCTGACCGAAGGTATGTCGCTGCACGAGTACCTGATCGAACAGCTCGGATTCAAAAATCTGTCGAACGCGAGATGACGTTGGCCAAATACATGGTCGGCAGTATCGACGACGACGGATATTTGCGTCGAAACCTGTCATCCATTTCGGACGACATCGCCTTTAGTCTCGGCATCGAAACTTCAGGAGGAGCTCGAACGCATCCTGCGGGTGATCCACCAGTTGGAGCCGGTGGGGATCGGTTCGCGCAACCTGCAGGAGAGCCGGTTGCTGCAAATGAACGCGCGCGAGGGCTGTCGGAATCCCGCCGGCTGGCCCGGAAAAATCCTGGACCAACTACTTCGACGATTTACGAAAAAACACTACGAAAAAGCTGATGACGCGGCTGTCGGTCGGCGAAGACGAGTTCCGCGACGCGATCGAGGAGATTGCACCTGTCGCCGAAGCCGGGTAATCTGTACAGCGACGGCAAAAGTTCGGCCCAGCCCTATATTATGCCCGATTTTACGCTCGACTACCAGAACGGTATTTTCGAGCTGAGCCTGAATTCGTCGAACATTCCCGATCTGAAAGTGAATCGCCGTTACATGGAGATGATCCGCAGCATGAGCGATTCCGGCAGCGGCCAAAGCGCCGAGACAGAACAAGGAGGCGATTCCAGTTCGTCAAGAATAAGATCGATTCGGCGAAGTGGTTCATCTCGGCGATCAAGCAGCGGCACGACACGCTGATGCGGACGATGCAGGCGATTCTCGACTACCAACGCGAATTTTTTCGTCGACGGCGAAAAGTCGAATTTGCGGCCGATGATCCTCAAGGACATCGCCGACGCTACGGGGCTCGACGTTTCGACCATTTCGCGCGTGGTGAATAGCAAATACGTGCAGACGCAGTTCGGTATCCTTCGCTCAAACAGTTGCTTTTCCGAAGCGATGCAGACCGACAGCGGCGAGGAAGTGTCGTCGTACGAGATCAAGAACATCCTCTCTGAGTGCATCGACAAGGAGAACAAGCGCAAGCCGTTGACCGACGAGACACTGATGGATATCCTGAACGACAAGGGATACCGCATCGCGCGCCGCACGGTGGCCAAATACCGCGAGATGCTGGGGTTCCGGTCGCCCGGTTGCGCAGCAGTTGTAGGCGGACGCCGTACCGCCCCGCGCCGGCTGCGGAATTCTGCCCTCCGGGGCACCGTTCCCCGATATTTGTGCTATCTTTGTTTCCGAAAACCGGGAAAGTCATGGAATATTCCGTATGGAACCGTTTGAGCCGCGGTATTTCGGCGCTGATGCATCCCTTTCGTCATTCCGACGTGGGCGGTACTACTGATGCTGTACGGGCCGACGGTGATGGTCAACATGCCGCCGCGGGTGAAGTTTTTTTCCTGCTGGGCATCGTGGCGCTCAATACGCTGCTGCTGCCGGCTTTTCCATCGGGGTGCTGCGGTGGTTCCGCGTGATTCCCGACTGGTCGTTGCAGGATCAGAAAACGCGGATGCTGCCGATGGAATCGTCGCCGTTTGTTACCTGATGTGCATCGTGGCGATGTCAACATGCTGTTCGCATTCCTGATCACCCGTTTTCTGATCGCCGCGCTGTGTTGCGTCGCCTTCGCGTTTTCGTGAACCTGTATTGGAAAATCAGCCTGCATATGACTGCCGCGGGCGGTCTGCTCGGTATGCTCGCCGTGGTGTGTTACGCCGGGTTGGCCAATCTCCAGCAGGCGCTCGACGGATGCCTGCTGCTGGCCGGCTTGCTCGGGAGCGCCCGTCTGCGGCTGGGCAGCCACAATTTGGCCCAGGTCGCCGCCGGAGCCGGCGGCGGGCAGTTATCTCGGTGGTCGTTATTCTTTTTTCTGATTTCGAAAAAATTGCGGATCGCTTGTCGGCGTTTTGTATGTTTGGTTTTCGAAAAAAACTTATCTTTGTTAACAATACGATTAACCTAACAAGATAAGTATGAGAAAATCAATTTTACTCGCTGCTGCACTGCTATTCGGAACCGCCGGTTTTGCCCAATGGCAGCCGGTCGGGGACAAGATCAAAACTCCGTGGGCCGACCAAGTCGATCCGCAGAATCCGCTGCCGGAATACCCGCGTCCGCTGATGGAGCGTGACCGGTGGCAGAACCTGAACGGGCTGTGGGATTACGCCATCGTTCCGGTCGGCGCGCAGCCGGAAAAAGTACGACGGAAAAATTTTGGTGCCGTTCGCCGTCGAATCGAGTCTTTCGGGCGTTCAGAAGCGTCTCGGCGGAGAGAACGAACTATGGTATTCGCGCGAGTTCGCCGTGCCTGCTAAATGGGCCGGGGAGCGGGTGCTGTTGCATTTCGGGGCCGTGGACTGGAAAACGGACGTATGGGTCAACGACGTCCTGGTCGGTCGGCATACGGGCGGTTATACCCCGTTTACGTTCGATATTACCGCCGCGCTGAATAAGAAAGGAACCAATACGCTGAAAGGTAAAAGTTTGGGATCCGACCGACGTCGGTTACCAACCGCGCGGTAAGCAGGTGAATAATCCCAGCGGGATCTGGTATACGCCCGTCAGCGGGATATGGCAGACCGTATGGCTCGAACCGGTGCCTGCGAAGTACATCGCCGGGATTCGCACCACGCCCGATATCGACCGGAAGACCCCTGCGCGTGGAGGTCGACGCCGCTGCCGCGCAGGTTTCCGATATGGTAGAGGTGACCGTGCTGGACGGAGGAAAAGAGATTGCCCGGGCGAAGGCAGTGAACGGCGTTCCGGTGGAGGTCGCGATGCCGGCGGACATGAAACTGTGGAGCCCCGACTCCCCGTTCCTGTACGACCTGAAGGTCGCGCTCGTTTCAGACGGCAAGGAGGTCGATCGAGTGGACAGCTATACAGCGATGCGTAAGTATTCGACCGCCCGCGATGCCGACGGAATCATGCGGCTGCAACTCAATAACAAGGATATTTTCCATTTCGGCCCGCTCGACCAGGGCTGGTGGCCCGACGGCCTGTATACGGCCGCGACCGACGAAGCGCTCGAATACGATGTGATCAAGACGAAAGACTTCGGATTCAACATGATCCGCAAGCACGTCAAGGTGGAGCCGGCTCGTTGGTATACTTTTTGCGATCGTCACGGGATCATGGTATGGCAGGACATGCCCAGCGGCGACGGCGGTCCGCAGTGGCAGATGAAGCAGTATTTCGACGGGGCCGAATGGAAACGCGGCGCGGAATCGGAGGCCAACCGCAAGGGAGTGGAAAGAGATCATGGACTACCTCTATTCGAATCCCTGTATTGCCGTGTGGGTTCCGTTCAACGAAGCGTGGGGACAGTTCAAAACGCACGAGATCGCCGAATGGGACCAAAACCTACGATCCGACCCGGTCGGTGAATTCGGCCAGCGGCGGAAACCACTACACCTCCTGCGGCGATATCCTCGACCTGCATAATTATCCGCAGCCCGAGCTGTACCTGTACGACACGAAGCGCGGGCCGGCGCTCGGCGAGTACGGCGGTATCGGGTATGCCGTCGACGGGCATCTGTGGGTGCCCGACCGCATTGGGGATACGTGCAGTTCAGAGCCCGGAAGAGGTGACCGACGCCTACCTCAAATATACCGGTATGCTGAAGGATATGATAAAACGCGGATTTTCGGCCGGCGTCTATACGCAGACCAGCGACGTCGAGATCGAGGTGAACGGGCTGATGACCTACGACCGGAAGCTGATCAAAGGTGGACGAGGCGAAAATCAGCGCGCTGAACTAAAGCGATCTGTAAATCGTTGGACAAGTAAAAAAAAAAAGAAAGCGGGTGCACAATAAACGGTGCGTCCTTTTCGTTCTACTACCGAGTTTTAGATAGTAAAACAAGGTGGTCTTATTCAGAAAATGCGGCGGGTATGGGATCCTGCCGCATTTTTTTATCCGGGAGGCCGGGAAAGAGATGCCGTTCCGCCGACCGGACGTTTTGTCCGGATATGCGTGCCGAAACGGCAGTTTGGCGAGAAACCGGAAAATGTGGCACGTATTTTGGTAATTCATAAATACGACAGAGGGATTCTAAAAAGGGTTTATAAACCCGAAACGATCCGGATGCAAAGATTGGCACAGAGTTTGAAGTATAATACATCGAAGGAAAGAAGTAAAGTGGGACAAGCAACAAAGGTTTCTTCATTTATTTAAGTTTGGGTTAGTAGTTTAGGGATAATTCCCGGAAAAGAGGCAACCGCGACGGTTCCCTCTTTTTGTTTTTGCGATTCCTTACAAACGCTACGGGGGAGCGAACGATCGTTTGCTCCCCCGTAGGTTCGACCGGTATGATTCGGGCTTTTGTCTATATTATATCATTTTATCGGTCGGTCGAAAAAATAGTCTGTTCCGTAGGTGGCTTTTTTAACGGCAAGACGCCGTGTGTGTTTCACACGGCGTCTTGTTCGGTATCGGAAAATGTTTCCCGTCCTATTTCTTGTGGAGACGGATCGCGCGGATGTACAGCGGGGGTTCCGTTGATGTTGTTGATATCGAAACGCAGCCGGTCTCCCCTTTTTGCCCGCATTCGGGAAGTTCTGCAATACCTGGGCCTTGCCTGCGGTCAGGTCGAACGTGATGGACTTCCAGTCGTTTGAGGCCGGAATCGACAGGTTGGGGATCGATCCGCCCGCTGCGATCTGCAGGAACAATTCGAGACTGGCGCTCTTCGCGCATTTGTATTCGAACGACAGGTAATTCTCGTCGGCTGCGATGTCGCGGGTCAGCGACGCCGTGAAGATATACGGGTCGTCCGGTTTCCCTGCTTCGGGTTCGGACGGTTCGTACAGGTAGCTGTAACCGGTTTCGTAGCTGAAATAATCCGTAAGGTCTTCAGAAACGCCCCAGTTGGTTGGCGGATTCGGTCTGCAGTCCCAGGAAGAGGGCTGCGGCCAGCGTGGATTCTTCGGCGTTGCGCGCCCGGATATGCAGGTTCCGGAGTTCGAGTCTCGGTTCCGGCCCCGTCGCCGATCACAAGCCGGAAACGGAGCCTATCCGCCCCATGCGGCCTCGGCGATCTGCTGGCCGAGGTCGAACGAATAGGTCGTCCATTGCGATGCCGCGGAGAGCGGTTTGATCTTATAGACGGTCTGCGTTATATCGTCCAGGACGATTGCCAGCGAAATCGCCTTGCCGCTTTTGTATTCGAACGTGAGCACCTTGTCCGATATGCCGTCGGCGACCCGCTGGGTCGTGAACGATGCGTCGGCGCCCGTGGCGGTCAGTTTGTAGGTATAGCCGGTCGTAGGCGACGAGGCTTCCTCCTCTACGGTCAGGTTGTTGCTGTCCTTGATATAAAAATATCCTTTCGGGAAGTTCGGATCGTCGTCTACGTCTTCGCCGTTCATCCGGATCTGAGCGAAACGGGAACGGATTTCGTCGACCGTGCCGATCTTCAGGTAGACGTCGTATTCGGGAAGACGAGTCCTTTGGTGATGGCAAAAGTCCGCAGCGGCGCGAAATAGGAGCAACTGCCGCCGGTCGGACGGACGAACCGCCGTTGAAACGGTAGTTGGTCGATAACGGCGATCCGGGCGAGTAAACGCCGATGCCCCATTGCGAGTCGTCCACGTAAGCGGCCCAGTGTTCGTCGCGGGTATGCTTTTCGTTCGGCCAGCCCGGAACGACCGTGGTCAGCGCGGCATTGGTCCACGGACTGTCGCCCTTGTAATATACCAGGTTCTTCAGGGCATAGTCTACGAAGACGGCCGGAACTTCCTGTTCGGTAGCCGGATGGTCGGTCGCGTCCGCCCCGTGTTGCGGAACGTATAGTGAATGTGGGCCACGTCGCCGTCGAGTGTGATTTTTTCTTCCATCTGACATTCGGTCAGTAGCTTGCCGGAAGCCCAGTGCACCGGAACCGAAACGATTTTCAAGCTGGAGCTGGTGATATTCTGCGACAGGATTTCCGGTTTCTGACCGCGCCATCCGCCGCCCTGAATCGGGTTCCACACCCAATCCCTTACCGTCCCATTTGCTGCCGTCCGCTTCTCCGTAATAGGATTGCTGGACGAAACGTCCTTCGTCGGCATGGTTCAGTAGGTTGCGCTTGGTATTTACTTCCGAAGTGGAAGATCGATCCGCCGTGGGTCAGGTCGATACCCAGTTGGACGATTCCGTTGTTGAGGTAGGTCGCGTTCTGCATGCCCGCTTCCGGCCACGCTTCCACCGGCGTGGCGGTGCCGGTTACGGCTTCCGATTGCTTGCCGTTGTCGTATACGGCCGCTACCGAGAACGTATATTCGGTTCCGTTGGTCAGTCCGGTCGCCTCGTATCCGGTCGTGTCGGCCTTGACGGTGGCGCTTCCGTTTCCGGGCGTCCAGCTTACGGCGTATTCTTTCAATCCTTCGACGTTCTTGGGAGCTTTCCACGAAAGGTTCGCTTTTTTATCGGGCGCCGTGATTACCAGTCCGGTCGGAGCAGCGAGAACGGCGTGCCCTGTTCGACGAGGGCGTTCGACTTTTTTGCCGTCGTCGCATGCGGCCGCTACCGAGAACGTATACTGGGGTTCCGTTGGTCAGTCCGGTCGCCGTATGAGCAGGGTCGTGCCGGCCGCTACGGTAGCGCTTCGTTTGGGCGTCCAGCTTACGGCGTATTCTTTCAGTCCCTCGCCGTTTCGGGTGCCTGCCAAAAGAAAGGGTGATTTCTTTTATCCCACGGGGTTACGACCAGGTCGGTCGGTTCCGGTTTGACCGATGCGGCCGGAGTGCCCCTGCTGGTCACCACTTCCGATTTTTGCCCGTTGTTGTACACGGCGGCGATGGAGAAGGTATAGGCGGTTCCGTTGGTCAGTCGGTGGCGGTGTACAGCGTCGTTCCCGCCTGGACGGTCGCCTGCCCGTCTCCCGGTGTCCAGGTAATGGAGTACCCTTGAGATTCTCGCTTTCCGGCGCGGTCCAGCTCAGCGTGACGCTACCGTCGCCCGCCTGTACGGCCGCATTGGTCGGCGCCGGCGTCGGATACGACGCGTCGGCATTGTCTTTCTTGCACGACATAAACATCAACGCCGGCAATAACAGTAGCAAAGTACTGACTTTGAAAAATTTTTTCATAGATGGAAAAAAATTTAGTTTAAAAATCAAATAAAATTGCGTTGTGGTTTGTCGGGTCGGGCCATTCCACAGGAACAGCTCCAACGGTTAAGTTGTAAACAAATGTAGAATAAATTTCCGAATTTCGTCTTATCCGGAGTCGAATTTCGTACGATTCGGGGCAGGATTCTTCCTGCGGGCTTGCCCGGTGCGGCGAAGACTGTGGCGGCGCGGAACGGATTGTCGTAAAGTAGGAGAGGGGTTACCGTCTCGAAAACAGCCACTTCAGCATTTGCAGCAGGATCAGGATCGAGGTGGCGATCAGGATGAAGTGTCCGTAACCGTTGTCGCGGTCGAACACGATCAGGACGATCGATCCGATGAAGAGTCCGATCAGCATGATGACGTAGGCGATCCGGCGACTGACCATTCGGATGGTTTTGATAAACAGCGTGTTGTCGTCGAGGATGACGTCGTGTTTGATTTTGCCTTCTTTCAGTTTGTAGAGGATCTCGCTGACGTCGTTCGGGAAATCCCGGATGAAACTGACGTAATTGTTCAGCGTGTCGTAGATTTCGGAGGCGATGCGGCGCGGCGAATATTTTCCCTTGACGACTTCTTTGGCGTAGGGACGATGACCGGCGCCAGCGCCAGCGACGGATCGAGCGACGTGGCGAATTTTTCGAGTGTGGCCAACGCCTTGATCAGCATAAAGATGCCCGACGGAATTTGCAATTTGTACTTGACGATGATGTCGACGCAGTTCTGGATCGCTCCGGCGAAGTTGATCGTTTTCTATCGGGATGCCGGTATACTGCATCATCATCTGGTGGATTTCGAATTTCAGTTCTTCGCGGTGTTCGAAGAATTTCTTACCGCACAGCGTGACCAGCGCATGCGAAATCGTGTCGCTGTTGCGCGAGACGAAGCCGATGGCGAAATCGGCCAGGAAGTCGAGGTCGCGGGGCGTGAGCGCCCCGACCATCCCGAAGTCGATGAAGCCGATGACGTTGCCTTCCATCACGAAGATATTGCCCGGATGCGGGTCGGCGTGGAAGAATCCGTGCTTCAGGATCATCGTGAGCAGGGCGTCGGCGCCGTTGCGGGCGATTTGCGACAGGTCGAGTCCGCCGCCTGCAACGCCCCCGAGGTCGTCGGGCGGAATGCCGTGGATCTTCTCCATCACGAGCAGCTTTTTTCGTGCAGTGCTGCGTATGGACGACGGGAATGTGCACCGACGGGTTGTCCTTGAACATGATCCGGAAACGGTTGATATTCGACGCTTCGATCGTGTAGTCAATTCTTTGAGGATCGTGGCCGAAAATTCGTCGATCAGGCCGGTGATGTTCATCGCGGCCAGTTCCGGTACTGCTTCGCGAAGCGTTTGGACAGGTATTTCAGCAGGTAAATGTCCAGTTTGATCTTGTTCTCGACGAAGGGACGTTGGATTTTGACGACCACCTCGTCGCCGGACAACAGGCGTCCCTGATAGACCTGCCCGATCGAGGCGGCGGCCAGCGGCGCCGGTCGAATTCGCTGAAAACCTGTTCGAGCGGAGCGTTCAGCTCTTTTCGATCAGCGCGATGGCGTATTCGCTGTCGAACGGGACGGCGCGGGACTGCAGTTTTTGAGTTCGATCCGGAATTTCTCCGAAACCATATCCGGGCGGTCGGCCAGGATCTGCCCGAATTTGACGAACGATGGGGCCGAGATCTTCGATGGTCATCCGGATCCGTTCCGGAGTCGTGTGGACGATTTTGTGGACTTTGCGGCGCCGTTTTCCGAAACGGGTGTGCGCGAACAACTCCCCGAACGAATGCTTGATCAGGATTCCCATGATCTGGAAAGCCCGGTTCATCTGCAGGAACGATATGTAGATGCTGACGATTTTCATAACGTTTTATTGTTGAGCGTCCTGTTTAGTTCTTCGAGCGTGCGGTTCAGTCGATCCATCTTCTCGATCAGCTCGCGGTTGTCCGCCGCGGGCGGTTTCCGCGTCGCGGGTCTGCGCGAACAACTGCCGCAGCAGCAGTTCGTCCTTCAGCGATTCGGCCATCCGCAGCAGGCTCTCCGCGATGTGCTCGCTGCGCTGCGGGTCGGCGTCCATCTTTTCCGAAATGATTTTTCGAAACTTTGTCGACGAAAGATCCCTTTCCGACAGTCCGATCGTGAGGATCAGTCGCATGATGTTGCTGTACAGTGCTTTCATCGTATCGTAATCACAGTGCAATATTACGTATAATTTGCCGGAAAATGCAAGATGTTTGCCAATTCCGCCGTAAATTTGTCATAACGAAGACCGCCGGCCGCACTTCGCGGGGCGAATCTCCTCCGCCGGGCGCAACGGGAACCGCCCCGGCATGACAATTGCTGGATAAGATGCAGATTGCGTAGATTTTATACGGTCGTATACGGAGATCGGATCGCGCGGCGTTTTTTTTAACAGAGGCATACCGAAATAATAATGCGTGTTATGAAAAAAAGATTGTTTTGATCGTTTTGTTGACGTTGCTGGGCGGCGGATTGTCCCGCGCAGACGAATTCCCGCAAAGCGGCCCCGACAGGTTCGAAAGCGCGCCGGGCCGCGATGGACAGCGTGTTGCACCTCGGTGCGGTGCAGGCTTTGGAAAGCGGCGCTTTCGTAGTCGAAGTCGACCGGCTTATTTTCAAACGGGGGCGTACGGCCAGCGTCAGTTCGAATACGAATTTCGTTTCCCGCGACGGCGACGAGGCGTTCGTGCAGATAGCCTTCAATACGGTGCTGGCCGGGCCGAACGGCGGGCGGCATTACGGTGCGCGGAAACGTGTCGGATGTCACCGTCCGGACGGACAAAAAAAGGATATCTCTACTACGGGATGAACGTTCAGGGATCGGGATCTCCGCGCGGGTCGATATCATGCTGATTCCGGGCGCCGACCGCGCCAGCGTGACCGTCGATCCGAATTACAGCAGCAACCGGATTACGATGGAAGGAAGGGTGCTTCCCGCTGTCGATTCGAGGGTCTTTAAGGGACGTTTTCACTAATAAAGGCGTTTCCGGAAAATCCGCCGCCCCGCGCCAGTCAGAAATCCTGATTGGCGCGGGGCGGGTGCCTGGTGCGGAATGTTACCGTTCCGGCGGGTAGTCCGACAGGATGCCGCTCGTATGGCGGAATTGCTGGAAAACGAGCGGGTCGCCGGCGAATCGGGCCGAAAGTTCTTCGGACGGCGTCGTCGTGGACGCCCGGAATCAGCGTCGTGCGGAACCGGTAGTCGATCCGCTGTCGCGCAGCAGGTCGATCGACCGTTGCACGTTGTCCATCTGGCGGTCGGTGACGGCCGGATAGATTTTCGCGTAGTGTTCGCGGTCGGGGATCGTTTTGATATCCATGGCCACGCAGTCGACCAGTCCCATGTCGATCAGGGCGGACAATAGTTCCGTATTTCGTCCCGTTGGTATCGAGCTTGATCCGGTATCCGAGTCCTTTGACTCTTTCCAGAAAGCCGGTCAGTCGGGGTGCAGGGTCGGCTCGCCGCCGGTTACGACGACTCCTTCGATCCACTCCCTGCGCCGCCGCAGGTAGTCGAGAATGACCGTTTTCGGACAGATCGGGTGGTGATCGGTCAGAGGGGAGCACCAGCGACGGGGTTGTGGCAGTAGTCGCACCGGGAAATTGCATCCTTTGGTGAATACGACGGCCGAAAGTACTCCCTCCCAATCGATCAGACTCTGTTTGACAAAACCTCCGATTCGCATGTCAGATCGCTGTTTCGTGGACGATCCGGTGGTCGAACAGCTTGCGGTCGGCGAACTCCTCCCGTTTCCCGTCGTTCCACTGGCTTACCGGGCGCATGTATCCGACGATACGGCTGTATACTTCCGCCTTGCCGCCGCATTTGGGACAGATGAAATGTTCGCCGGACAGGTAGCCGTGCGAAGGACAGATGCTGAACGACGGCGACAGCGTGATGTAGGGCAGCCGGAACCGGCCACGCGGCGCACCATGTCTCGGGCGGCTGCGGGCGATACGGCGCTTTCGCCGGTGAAGACGTGGAACACCGTTCCCCCGGTGTACAACGCTTGTAGCGGATCCTGCATTTCGAGCGCTTCGTACAGGTCGTCGGTAAAGTTTACCGGCAGGTGGGTCGAATTGGTGTAGTAAGGCTTGGCGCCTTTCAGTAGTCGGTCGGCTTGGTTCGCCGTGATGATATCCGGATAACGCTTGGTATCGAGCATCGCGAACCGGTAGGCGGTGCTTTCGGCCGGAGTGGCTTCGAGGTTGTAGATGTTGCCGGTTTCCTGCTGGAATACGGCCAGCACGTCCCGCATGAAGCGCATCGTTTTTGGGCGAATGCCGCGCCCTCTTCGGTGGCGATTCCGACGCCGAGGAAGTTCAGACAGCATTCGTTCATCCCGTTGATGCCGATCGTCGAGAAGTGGTTTTCCAATAGCAGCCGAAACGGTCGTGGATGGCGCAGGTAGAATTTCGAATAGGGATAGAGTCCTTTTCGGTGTAGCGCTCGATGACCTTGCGTTTGGTTTCGAGGCTTTCGCGGGCCAGCTCCATCAGGTGGCGCAGCCGTTCGAAAAACGACTTCTCGGACCCCGATTCGTAGCCGAGTCGCGGCAGGTTGATCGTCACGACGCCGACCGACCCGGTCAGCGGTTCGACGCGAACAGTCCGCCGCCGCGCTTGATTAGTTCCCGTTTGTCGAGCCGCAGCCGGCAGCACATGCTGCGCACGTCGTCGGGTTTCATGTCCGAGTTGACGAAGTTCGAGAAGTAGGGGATGCCGTACTTGGCGGTCATCTGCCAGATGCCGTCGTAATCGGGATTTTCCCAATCGAAATCGGGCGTGATGTTGTAGGTCGGGATCGGGAACGAGAACAGGCTGCCCGCCGCGTCCCCTTCGTACATCACCTCGGCGAAGGCCTTGTTGAGCAGCGTCATTTCGGGCTGAAAATCGCCGTAGGTCTCCTCTTTTTACTTCGCCGCCGCAAACCACCGGCTCGTTTTTCAGGAAGTCGGGGACGGTCAGATCCATCGTGATGTTCGTGAACGGAGTCTGAAACCGACCCGCGTCGGAACGTTCAGGTTGAACAGGAATTCCTGCAAGCACTGTTTGACCTGCGCGTAGTCGAGCCCGTCGTAGCGGACGTAGGGCGCGAGGAAGGTGTCGAAATTCGAGAAGGCCTGCGCGCCGGCCGCTTCGCCCTGCATCGTGTAGAAGAAGTTGACGATCTGTCCGAGCGCTGTCCGCAGGTGCCGGGCCGGCGCGCTCTGCGCTTTTGCCTTCGACTCCTTTGAACCCGGTCGTCAATAGGTCTTTCAGATCCCAGCCGACGCAGTAGACGCTCAGAAGCCCAAGTCGTGGATGTGCATAGCTCCGCTTTTTTGTGCGCGTCGGCGACCCTCTTCGGAATAGAGCCGGCCGAGCCAGTACTGCGAAGTAATCATCGTCGAAATGTGCTGGTTGAGGCCCTTGCAGCGAGTAGGCCGAATTGGCGCTTTCCTTGACCCGCCAGTCGTCCTGCGACAGGTAGTCGTCCATCACGTCGAGGTTCGAAAACAGCTCTTTCGATTCGCGGAGCTGTTCGTGCTGCCGACGGTAGAGCATGTAGTTTTTCAGCAGCGCGAAATCGCCGCGACGGTACAGCGCCTGTTCGACGGCGTCCTGCACCTGTTCGACGTGCGGCGTCTGTTCGGCGCTGTTTTTTCGAGCGAGGCCACCACTTCGCTGCACAGCCGGCGGGCTTCTTTGCGGTTCGGCACACCGGAGGCCCGCATGGCCTTGAAGATCGCCTGTTCGATTTTCTCCGGACTGAACGGGGCGATCTCGCCCGTCCGTTTTACGATTTGCCGTAAATGAGTCTGTCCATTCATCTTGTTTGAATTTTAAACAGTTAAACAATAAGATAAAATGGTAACTCCGGGAGGATAAAGATATCGGGCCGCGTACGGAGGGCCCCGACATTCGATCGCTCTTCACCCGAAAGCTACAATGCAATTCATCCGGCAGGTCTTCTGACTTGTTCCGGGTCGCGCGCCTTCCCATCGGGTAAACCGACAGTGGCATTCGTTTGCGCGGCCTTTGGCAGGAACTTACAGCTACGGGGATAGTTCCCGACTTTCACGGGATTCCTTTTGATCTCCTGCCGGGCGAGACGCCCGGCATCGAGAACCGAATGTTTTCACAAACATAGCGAATCGTTTCGACGGAAAACATTTTCGGCGGAATACTTATCAACAACTTATAAACCTATTCGATTAAACGGTTGGCTGTCATCGCCGAAAGCGACGAGGAAAGACGGTATGCAAAGGCCGCTCGCCCGGAAACGGCGAACGGCCTGAAAGAGATCCCGGGCGGGAAACTATTTTTTCACCAGTTTGCAGGGATGCTTTTGTATTTCCCCTTTGGTCATCGCGGCCAGTTTGCTTTTCAGCAGAGTTCGGCGCAGCGGCGACACGTGGTCGATGAACAGTTTGCCGTCCAGGTGGTCGTACGTCGTGCTGGATGACCCGCGCCGCGAAACCTTCGAACTCCTCCGTCGTGCTCGACGAAATTTTTCCGCGTAGCGGATCTGATCCGCGACGGCCTTTCGACCCGTTCGTTGATTCCCGGCAGGCTCAAACATCCTTCGTCGAACGGAACGGCGTCGCCGGAGCGTTCGTAGATGCGCGTTGATAAAGGCTTTTTAAAACCGGCCAGGCTCGGATCCTTGTCGGCGTTCACCGAAGCGTCGACCACGAAGATCCGGATGTTGCGGCCCACCTGCGGGGCGGCAGTCCGACTCCGTCGGCTTCGTACATGGTTTCCCACAGGTTTTCGAGAAATTTGTCCAGTTCAGCAATACGTAACTGG
>VOFG01001777.1_pt1 | contig 33258 bp, 60 predicted proteins | sample 5384171 | NCBI WGS metagenome assembly VOFG01 (sample SAMN12384726, study PRJNA508395) | human gut metagenome | isolation source: healthy gut F | host: Homo sapiens
TACCCATGGTGCTCCTGCAATGCTTCCGACGGGGCTACCCGGATGACATACACATCATAGCAGTTGCCGTTTTACATAATAATAAAGGTATCAATGAACACCGATAACATCTGAACCAGTCCCTGCTTAACCGGGTGCGTGACATTTGCCGATGCAGCCGCATTTGTGCAGAACCAATCCCCGCTTCATTTGAATATAATCCTCGGCGGATTCCCTGCATCATGGCAGATCCGGCAAATGCACCAAAGATTGCCTGAAAGTCAAATGCTTCCCCTGAAAATCGTTGCAAACACACCTGGAATATATCTGATATTGATTATAACCACGATCAAAGCTACCACAATATATGCCACACCCATAACCGGTACCAGCGTCGAAGTTACTTTTTACAATACGTGAACCGCCGCCAAGCAGACACCATCCGGTCAGAACTGCCAGAATCCCACCAATGATCCACGGTGTCACATCTGCATGATAAAAAGAAAATCCTGAAAATGTAGACTGCAGATTATAGGATGCAAGCATATTGAATCCAAATGCGTAAGTTATGATCATGGAAATGCAGAATGCAATTGCCAGCGGTCTGCACCGAAGTGCAGCCTCTATGTAATACGCCGGTCCTCCGTAACATGTTCCGTCCTCACCCTTTTTTCTTATAAATCTGTGCCAGTGTACTCTCCACGAACGCAGATGCACTTCCGATAATTGCGATCACCCACATCCAGAATACTGCTCCAAATCCTCCGATACAGATTGCAGACGATACGCCTACGATATTTCCTGTTCCAACTCTCGATGCAGTGGAGACCATCAGTGCCTGAAAAAGAAGAGACTGCATCTTCATCATCCGGTTTCTCCATTACCGCTTTGCAGGCGCTGCGAAACAGCCGCACCTGCGGAAATTTCGTCGGATCGTAAAATACACACCAGTTCCGATTAACATAATGACCAGCAATTTACTGTACATGAATGAACTGATGCTGTCAATGACCATACTTAACATACTTGTATTTCTCCTTCTTGTTTTATTTTCCATATAAATATACAGTAAATCCATGCATTTGGAAAGAATAATTTATATACATTAACACTGGCACTTGTTTCCTCTTTGTTTTGATTTTATGGTACAATTACAAGAAGACAGCCTTTGCCGGCTGTTAATATCTGTTTAAAAACGGAAAAAGGAGAATCACATGCAATTATTAAAATCACTCATTATATTAATCGTCGGATTTGTCCTGTTGATCAAAGGTGCCGACTTCTTTGTAGAAGGCAGCTCTGCCGTAGCAAAGCGGCTCCGGATCCCTTCCATGATCATCGGCATGACCATCGTAGCCATGGGTACCAGCCTTCCGGAATGTGCAGTCAGTGTAACTGCTTCCCTGACCGGCAATAATTCCCTTGCCATCAGCAATGCGGTTGGCTCTAATATTTTTAATCTGCTGGTAGTATGCGGTGTCTGTACTTTATTTGTTCCGCTTGCCGTTCAGAAAAGTACTTTACAGAAAGAATTCCCATTATCTATCTTCTGTGCAGGACTTTTACTGCTGCTTGATATCTGGGTATGACACTCGGACGAATCGATGGAATTCTCTTTCTTATAATATTTACCGGATATCTGCTCTGGATGATCCGCTCAGTCAAAAGAGCACGCCGTACAACAACACCTGATGCTATTTCTTCTATACAAGAAGAAAGGATCTCTCTTTCTGAAGAAGAGATTGAACAGGTTACCTCACATATCAATCTCCTTCCGGCATGGAAATGTCTCATTTTCATTCTTGGAGGTATGATCGCGATCAAGTACGGCGGTGATTTTGTCGTCGATGGAGCCTCTGCGATTGCAGTCCGCCTGGGACTCAGCCAGACATTGATCGGACTTACCATTATTGCCATGGGTACAAGCCTTCCGGAACTTGTCACTTCCATTGTTGCCGCCAGAAAAGATGAAGTCGATATGGCGCTCGGAAATGTCATTGGTTCCAATATCTTTAACATTCTTCTTGTACTCGGTGTTGCCCGCAAGCAATCAGTCCGGTGGCTTTCGCCTGGGATAACATGATCGACATTGCTGTCCTGATTGTGATCAGTGTGATAACTCTGATCTTTGCATGGACTTCAAAAGAACTCAACCGCAAGGAAGGAATCATCATGCTTATCTTATATGCTGCCTATATGGTATATATCTGTATCCGGTAAAGCAGTGATTTCATTATGAAAGGATGAACCTATTATGAAAATTGTATTTTTAGACGCAAAAACAATCGGTGATGATATTGACCTTTCCGGATTCGACGCACTTGGGGAGGTCACCAGATACGACTTTACCACACCGGAAGAAGCACCTGAACGGGTCAAGGACGCAGACGTTCTGATTATCAATAAAGTTCCTGTTAACGAACAGACAATCCATACCGCAGCGCATCTGAAGCTTGTCTGTGTTACTGCTACCGGAACCAATAATCTGGATAAAGACTAGCTGGCTTCCCGCGGCATTGCCTGGCGCAATGTTGCCGGATATTCCACCGAAACAGTAACCCAGCATACATTTGCCATGCTTTTCTATCTTCTTGAAAAGCTGCGTTATTATGACGATTATGTAAAAAATGGAAATTATATCAATGACACCTGTTTTACTCATTTTTCAGAACATTTTTCAGAACTTAACGGTAAAGACATGGGGCATCATCGGGCTTGGTGCTATCGGACGCCGTGTTGCCCAGATTGCAGAGGCGTTTGGCGCTCATGTAATCTATTATTCTGCTTCCGGGACAACCTGCCCAGAACGGATACACTCAGGGATCTTGATACACTGCTTACTACTTCAGATATCATCTCTGTCCATGCTCCCCTGAATGAATATACTGAAAAATCTTCTGATAAAGATGCATTTGCAAAGATGAAAAAATCCTGCATCTTTTTTTTGGAATCTCGGACGTGGACCGATCGTTGTAGAGCAGGACTTATATGATGCTTTGATAACAGAATGAAATTGCCGCCCCGGTCTGGATGTCTTATGCCAGGAGCCGATGAGTGAACAGAATCCACTTTTTTCAGATCAAAGACAGCCGCAAATTGTTAATTACACCACATATCGCATGGGCTGGCATTGAGGCGCGCATATTTGGCTGATGGACATTATTCTGAATCAGATCAAAGACTTTTTGAACTGTAATCACATCGTACTTCCCGGAGGACTGACATGACAAAAGAACTATACATACAAAAAATACAAAAAAATACGATATTTATTTTATCTTCTTATGTCCGGCATACTCGTCTGGTTTCTCATCCTTCAGGCATTCGGGACCAACGAAAGAGACATAAACGAAGTGTCCGGTATGCCAGTTTACCATGGTTCGTTCACCTGACAGAAATCCGACGGCAGTTCCGAAAAATTACCGTTCCTGGACGATATTCCGTATCACCGGAAGATACTATGATAATCACCTCTACGTTACCGGAAGATTACGATAGTAATACCTTAGCTGTCCGTTCTTCTTTACAGAGTGTACGCTTTTTATATTAATGGGAAACTTCGTTCCGAATACGACACCAAAGATACCAGACTTGCAGGCAAAAATTCTGCGAGCCGTTATGTTTTCTGTAAGACATCTGATGCAGATGCCGGTAAAGAACTGCGTATCGAATTACGCACCAATACCAAACAATACTCCGGTGTTGTCAATACGGTATATTGCGGTGATAAGATCGATATATGGGAATTCCTGTTCACACAATACGGTATGGAAACAATCACTGCATTTTTCCTGTTGTTTGCAAGTGTGATAACCATTATCTTCAGTATCATGCTCGGACTTATCTATCATACCAAATTCGACATGGAATATCTTGGATGGTGCATGCTTATGGGATCAATCTGGATGCTCGGTGAATCAAAATTTCGCCAGCTTCTGGTTCCGCACTCCTCCGCACTTGCCACTCTGTGCTTTATTATTCTCATGCTCTCCCCTCTTCCGGTACTCTTTTTATGCCGATCAGGTACAGCATAGAAAATACCGCAGGCTCTATCTTCCGATAGGCTGGCTTGCAATTTTAATTTCGTTATCAGTACCATTCTGCATCTTACAGGAATTGCTGATTATATCGAGACGCTTTTGTGTCTCATACCATCCTCCTTCTTACGGTATTTGTAGTGCTGTTCACATTTGCACTGGATATAAAGAAAGAAAAAGCACCGGAATCTTGCTTGCATTCACCGGACTGCTTGCTGCTACTATCTCTGTCATGATCGAAGGGATCTCTACTTATTTTGTTGTATCTCTCTCCGGTATATTTGTCGGAATCGGTATGATGATTCTTTTCTCTTTAAATGTACTTCGCACCGCAGAAAATATACATATGATGGAACTCCGGCGTCAGAAAAAGAACTGGCCAAACGGAAACGTCAGATGGAGAAAGTATCCCTTCAGATGATCCAGACTCTTTCTACTACGATTGAAGCAAAGGATGAATATGCCCGCGGGCACTCTCACCGCGTTGCTGAATATGCCGCTCTGATCGCCAATGAACTGGGATGGGTTCGAAGAGATCATGAATCTGAAATATGCAAAAGACACTTACATGACATCGGTAAAATCGGTATCCCGGATATGCTTTTGAACAAGCCTGCCCGCCTTACGCCGGAAGAATATTCCGTTATCAAAGAACACACCGTTATCGGCGCCGAAATTCTAAAGAATATTACTCTGATCCCTCATGTTGCCGAAGTTGCCCGTTCACACCATGAACATTATGATGGAACAGGTTATCCGGACGGACTTGCCGGAGAGGACATTCCGCTTTCCGCCCGCATCGTAGCTATTGCCGACAGTTACGATGCCATGAATTCCAAGAGGATCTACCGAAATGCACTTCCACCGGAAAAGATCTTTGAAGAAATTCAGAACAACAGAGGACTTCAGTTTGATCCAGATCTTGCAGATATCTTCCTGGAACTGCTTTTCGATGACAGAGTCCATATCTGTGAACACTGTGAATTCTCAGAGGATGATCCTGAACTTCCATTTATTGAAAATGAGATTGAAAATTTCGTTTCTAATGTTATGTCTACGATACAGACACAGGAAGACAGTGAAAGCTTTTGACTTCCTCACCGGGCTTCCGATGCGGAGCAGAGGAAAAGCTTACTGCACAATTCATGCAGCAATATAGCGGATGCCTCATCTTCATAGATATGGATAATCTGAAAAAGATCAATGATATCCATGGACATAAAGCAGGTGACAGAGCACTGAAAGTTCTCGGTACGCTTCTTGCTGAATCTCGCAGAATTCTGCCGTATGCCGTCTCGGTGGTGATGAGTTCCTGCTCTTCATTCCTGAAACAGACAAGGAACAGGTGACAGCATTCATTCAGGATCTTTTGAAAAATTCGAACATGCCAAATCCGAAGACCCTGAGATCCAATATGCTTCTATCTCCGCAGGATTATACCTGAGTACAAAAGGGCGAACCTTTTGAAGATTGCTACTCCAAAGCCGATAAAGCACTCTATCATGTAAAACAAAACGGAAAGCAGGGATTCTTCTTCTATCAGCAGATGGAACTGGATTTTTCCGAAGACGAAGTAACCGGTAAAGACCTAGGATTAATTGCCCATGCTCTGAGCGAAAGCGGCCGTTACAATGGTGCCCTGAACCTTGATTACCGGGAATTTGCAAAAATATGAATACATGAACCATCTCAATGAGCGCTATAAACATCACTGTTTCCTTATAATGGTCTCAATCGACACCGCGCCCGGCTCTGTCACATATACGGAAAACAGAGAATATGCCCTTGCATGTATGGAACAGGCCATTCATGAAAAAATCCGTAAGGTAGACATCTGTACCCGCTACAGTTCCATGCAGTATCTGCTCATTCTGTATGAACCGGATGAAACACAGATTCCAAAAAGTAATGGATCGTATCTTCCAATATTTTGATACGTTATATGATAAAAAGGATTTTATACCAAGCTACGAATATCGCCCAATCCTGCATTCAAATGATTGAATCCTTCCCCTATTCATGTTATTATATAATTTTGGGTCTGATAACAAAAGAATGAAATTATATGAATAGACGCTCTGGTTTGCGGCGTCACTGTGGAGGAAAGAGATTTATGAGTGAAAATCAATCATCTGCTCCCATAGCAGAAAACAAGATGGGAACCATGCCCGTCGGAAAATTAGTATTTAACATGTCCCTGCCAATGATGATTTCCATGTTGGTACAGGCACTTTATAACATCGTTGACAGTATCTTCGTAGCAAAATTATCAGAAAATGCACTGACTGCCGTTTCGTTAGCTTTTCCGCTTCAAACACTTCTGATTGCGGTAGCTACCGGTACCGGTGTCGGCATGAATGCCCTCCTGTCAAAATCCCTTGGGAGAGCGCAATTTTAAAAAGGCGAATAAAGATTGCTGATAATGCAGCATTTATCTATGCCATCAGTTACATTGTATTTTTAATCCTTGGCTTTACGATTGTAAAACCGTTCTATGCAAGCCAGATTGGAAATGCAGATGTCGAGATCATGAATCTCGGAATTGATTACCTGAGTACAGTTATGATCTTTTCTTTTGGTTTGTTTACACAGATTTTCTTTGAACGACTACTGACTTCTACTGGAAGAACGATCTTCAGTATGACTTCTCAGTTATGCGGTGCTATCACCAATATCATCCTTGACCCGATTATGATTTTCGGACTTCTCGGATTCCCGAAGATGGGAGTAACCGGAGCCGCCGTTGCCACCGTCATCGGACAGTGCGTAGCCGGAATCGTAGCCGGAACCTGCAATCACAAATATAACCATGAAGTGTCCTTAAGTTTCAAAGGATTCCGTCCGGACATCCGCCTGATCGGACACATTTATGCAGTTGGTATTCCGTCTATTATTATGCAGTCTATCGGATCAATCATGACCTATTCGATGAACCGCATCCTGATCGAATTTTCTTCAACCGCAACTGCTGTATTCGGTGTATACTTTAAGCTTCAAAGCTTCTTCTTTATGCCGGTATTCGGACTGAACAATGGGATTACTCCGATCATCGCATATAATTATGGCGCCCAGAAGAGAAAGCGTATGATCCGGACGATCAGGATCAGTCTGACAACTGCATTCTGCCTTACTTTTATCGGATTTCTCTGTTTTGAGGGTATCCCACAGGTATTGCTTGGAATGTTCAATGCATCTGCTGACATGCTGAAGATTGGTGTTCCGGCACTTCGTATCATCGGTATCCACTACCTGATCGCATGGTTCTGTATCATTGCCGGTACCGTATTCCAGGCACTCGGCAAAGCAGTATTCAGCATGATCGTATCTATCATGCGTCAGCTGGTTGTACTGATCCCTACTGCTTATATCCTGTCTAAGATTGGCGGACTGCACGTTGTATGGTGGTCTTTCCCGATTGCGGAAGTAATATCATTTATTGCGTCTATGGCATTTTTGATCAGAATTTATAAGACGATTATCAGTAAGATTCCGGAAGGAAAATTGTAAACTCTATATCGCTGACATGCAAAAAGAGGCTGTAAAAAAAATTCTTTTTTAGAAAGAACTTTCAGCCTCTTACTTTATTTACATTTCATTACTGTTTTTCAAAAGATATTTCCCGAAATCTACTTTTTATTTTTTGTAATTCACAATATAAATTCCCACACATACCAGAATCAATGCAATCAGACTTCTCGCATTAAATGCCTGGCTTACTTCTCCAAGAACCAGTGCCGATAACACCACACTGCAAAGTGGATTGACAAATCCAAAGATTGCTACTTTTGACACTTCATTATGTGCCAGCAGAACTGACCAGAGTGTATACGCTACAGCCGATACCATCGCCAGATACAGGATCAATACCGCTCCCTGCAACAGACATATGATCCAGATGTCCACCCATGAGGATTCCTACTACAAACAACAACACTCCACCCATGAAGAATTGACAGCCGCTTAAGATAACCGGTGATACTTTTTGGAAAAAAAATATTGATCAGTACGGTCGATGCCCCATAGGACAACTGTGCGATCAGCACAAAGCCTTCTCCCGTCAGTCTGAAGCCCATATCCATAGAACCGCCTGCCATGTTGATGATCACGACTCCTGCAAATCCCGAGAATACAGCCAGCAAGTTTTCTGCCTGTCATCTTTTCATTTCTTACTAACAGACATGCCATTAAAATTGCGATAAAATTTCCAAGACCTGTGATAATTCCGCCTTTTTACACCGGAGGTATGTGCTACTCCGATGTAGAAGAAAAAGTACTGGACGAAGGTCTGAGCAAAACAGACAGGAATTGTATAGCGGAATACTTTTCCATCCGGAAGAACCATATGTTTTTCACGGATAGATGCAAATACTAATACCAGAATTCCAGCCAATGCAAACCGGATACCTGCAAAGACGATCTGGCTTGCGGTATCTGCAGAATCTACAGATAAGATGCGATAGCCTGTCTTGATCACTGGAATTGCGCTGCCCCATAAGATGCAGCAGACACACGCCAGAGCTGCGACTACCCATGTTCTGGTTAATATATTTTGTTTTTCTGAAATTTGCATTTTATTTTTCAATCTCTATCTTTCTTTCAGTACGACACATCCGGCCATATCACCGATTACATTCACACAGGTTGCTCCCATGTCACATAATGTATTGATACTGATATACACACCCATAACTCCTGCAGGAAGTCCGGCCATTGTAGCAAGTGCCGCGAATGATGCGATTGCACCTCCCGGGATTCCCGGTGTTCCGACTGACAGAAGGACGTTCGCCAGAAGGATGATGATCATCATGGAAATGCTGACATGCACGCCGCATGCATTTGCAAAAGAACATGATCATAAAGGACATCAGGATCGATACAGCGTCCATGTTAACAGTTGCTCCAAGCGGAATTGTGATACTGGATATCTGATTCGGTACGCCCAGTTCATCTTCCACACAACTTTTTGCTGAGAGGAATCGTTGCAGAACTTGAGCATGTACCAAATGCATTCAATGCTGCCGGCATGATCGCTTTGAAGAACTTCACCGGACTTGTCTTTCCGAGAATGCTTACTGCACCGCCATATACAACAAATGCAAATCCAAAGAACGCAACATATAAGATGATCAGCTGTGTAGCCAGTGATACGATCGTCTTTGTACCATTCGCCTCTACAACCGGAACGATCGTACAGAAGACCCGATCGGTGTGAAATACATCACCGTACTGATGATCTTCAGACATGCTTCATTGCAAGAATCAATGACCTTTAATAATGGCTCTCCCTTTTCTCCGATCGCGATCAGTGTGAATCCCATGATCAGCGCAAATACCAGCACCTGCAGCATATTACCTTCTGCAAATGCAGACACCGGATTGGAAGGAATCAGTCCTTTCACTGTATCTAATATACTGTCCATCTTTGTTGCCTGAATATCAGATGTAGCCATCTTAAAGCTAACACCTTTTCCAAGACAGATCAGTCTCGGAATGATCAGCCCGACAAAAACTTGCCAGCGATTGCTGTGGTGCACAGGAAGAACAGCATTGCCGCTCCTGTGATCTTACCTGTCGTCCTGGCACTTCCGATGCTTGCAATACCCATTACGATCGAACAGAATACCAGTGGGAAGATCATCATGTTCAATGCACTCATATAGATGCTTCCCAGTACACTCGTTGCAGTCAGAACCATTTAAACCGCAAAAAACAGTCCGGTCAGGATTCCGAGGATCAATCCGCCGAAAATCGCACCGGTGATGTGTTTTCTGTACCACTCATAAAAAACTCTTCATTGTATTACTCTCCTTACTCTTTTTAACTATAATATAACGTCTATATTTTACTATAGACATATAGATAATAGTTTATACTGGGACGTCAATGTCCCACTTCCTTGGTTTCGGAAGTTTCCCCGTTGTTTGTCATATGCTAAAATAGAATTATTATCAATACGAAACGAGGTGCTTTATGCAGCGGTAATCAGTTATCATCGAAACTCATCTGCTGAACTTGTGGAACATATTGTAGCGGCATGGAAAGTCACGGAATCAAATGCATTCAGGATGTAGCAAGCGCCGGAGATATTGTTAAAGCAATCAATACATGCAAAGTCTTCCTTCTGGTTATGAATGAGCAGTCTTCTCACCTGCCCATGTACTCAATGAAATTGACTGTGCTTTTAACCGTTCCATCAACATGAATCCATCCGCCTGTTACCTTTCCGAACCGATAACAGGGAAATATCGGATGATGTCCGGTATTACCTTGGACGGATTCATTTTCTGGATGGTACCGAACCGCCAGAAGAAGACCGTATCAATGCCCTTGTATCCAGAATTTCTTATTGATTCAAAGCAGTGAATGGAACAACAATGCCCAACCAGTCGTTCAGGTTCAGAGCATACACAGTACCACCCTTGTACACAACCAAATTTTGTTGGCCGGGCATCTGAACTTAACGAAATATACCATTTACTTCATAGCGACAACAATAAATTATTTTTATGCCGGAACCGGTGGCATTGGAAAAAGTGAACTTGCCAGACAATATGGACTGAAATTTCAGAACGAATACCGAACCATTCTCTGGTTCACTTACAACAGTACACTGGAAGATATGATCATCACAGATCAGTTTCTTCTCATCCATGGTCTGGAAAATGAGAAACAAGATCTTACAACTCCTCAGGCACGGGAAACTTATTATTATAAAAAGCTGAATTATTTAAAAAGAACACTGTGATAAACATACACTTTTATCATCGACAATTTTGATGCCGAAGATGAACGCACACAGGAACTTCTGGAGGGACCATATTCTGTAATTTTCACTACCCGCATCAGTCGTGAAAAGATGGATATCAGGAACTTTCCATTCATCCAATGGACAATCCGGAAGATCTTATTGCTTTGTTTCAGAAATTTTATAAACGCCCTCTACAGTCTGGCGATGATATGATTCTCTTGCAGATTTTTGATAAGATTGCCCGTCACACCTACGGCATCGAACTTCTGGCCAGACAAATGCAAGCCTCCAGAATGTCCCCTGCCAGTATGCTGGACTTTTTCAATGGAAAAGAAACTCCTGCCTCCAGACGTTCTCACATAGTAATGGAACATATCCTGAATGTAATGACAGATCTGTTCCACCTGGGCAGCCCTTACAGAAGAGAAACTCTCCATCTTGAAAAATATGGCACTTCTTCCGGTAGAAGGTATTGAAACAGAGACTTTTTTGACTTAACAGAACTAGATGATTTTATGTTGATAGATGAACTGATTGATTCCAGTTTTATCCAGTATAATTACATTACCGATGTGATATCCCTGCATCCGCTCATCGTCAATACCATTCAGAAAATGATCCTGATTTTGTAGATGACTGCCAGATTTATATCCAGAATCTGACCAGACAGCTCTCATCTTTTACACATTTGAAGTCAACGGAAAAGCGTACCCTGCTCTCACTTGCGGAAGCTTACTATCTGAAATGGTGCAGTCCATCCCGCTCTTTTGATATTCCATTCATGGAACATCTTGCCTTATGCCGAATATTTTATACGAGACAAAAGTATTGCCATCATGAAACGGCTTCTGACGCTGGAAGCCACTGAAAGCCAGCTGGTATCACTACTACATTTCAAATCAGCTGCGCTGCCTTGAACAATATGATGGACTTTCTTCTGAAGCTGCGTTGTCCCTTTCCCTACTGAAAGACCTTCCGGATTCTTTAGAAAAGAAGCAGCAACTCTCCAGAAGTTATTCTATGATGGGATGGGCAAAATATCATACGGATGACTTTGAACAAGCTTTTTCTTATTTTGAACATTCTCTGCAGCTCCGTAAAGAAACGCTTTCAGACGACAATGTGCTGATCGCCTGGGCATATTTCAACAGTGCTAGTGTGCTGACTAAGATGAAAGAGACAGAAAAGGCCATTCATTATTATGAAGAAGCCATCAGGCGTTTCCTGCGGATTAACGAGATTGCTATCTGTGTACCTGCCTATATCTGTATCGCAGAAGCCTATCTTGATTTGAATGACTGCACAAAAGCTACGAATGCGTTGGAGCAGGCTTTACTTATGAATATGAATATTATGGTGAAGAAAAATTGCCGGAAATACTGGCTTTATGATATCAAATCTAAGATTTTGGAAAAGCAGGGTAAAAACGACGAAGCTGCCGAATACCGGCGCTGGTCTGAAGAAGAATATAAGAAATATATTCAGAGTCCGAAACATAACTTCCATGTTTCAATATGTATTCTCCCCAGCATAGCTGATATTAAACTTTTCCTTCGCAATCTTTCTCCAGTTCAGGAAGCCGTATGTAGAGTTGATAAAGTTGTCGTTTTACTGTGATTCAAGGATTCTTTTTTCTGATTTCAGACTATAGCTTCAGACTATTTTTTATTATTTTATTAGTCATCTAACAGTACATCATTAACCACATCGTATGCATCTTCCAATGCATCCAACGCTTCCGTCAGAGTGTCTGCTTTATCCACTTCACCGTCTTCTTCATATTCATCCAGTATATTTACCAGAGAATCTTTTACTTGTTGGATGGATGTTATCAGGTCTTTTAACTGTTCTTCTTTTGTTGATGTGGAATTTATATTTACTATTTTGCTCACATTGTACCTCCCGTATTCTTGCCTATTTATTCTCTTGCTGATACATTTTTTCCAGTGTTCTAATTCTGATTCTTTACACCCATCTCATGCCATGCTTCCCCGCCCCAGGTTGACTGCGCGATTCCTTTATCTTTAAATCCGAATTTCTCATACATCGCTACCTTCGATTCCAGACAGGTAAGGATAATCTCTTTTCTTCCCCTTCCCATTCTCTTTCGAGATACCGGCGTACCAGTTCTCTTTGCAAGCCCCTGACTGCGGTATTCCGGCAGTACATCCAATCCCAGAAGCATGACATTCTTGCCTTCCGGGTTATGCAGACTGGCATCTGTAAAGAACTCGTCCTTAATATCTCATCATCCGTTGCTAGTCCATTTAAAAACCTGCCATCTTTCCATTTTCTTTATCAATCGCTACCAGAAATAAATCCGCAATTCCGGCAACACGGTCTTTCATATGCTTCTTAGAACAGGCTTCATTCGGTGGAAAACAGATCCTTTCGATCTCTGCGGCTTCTTCTGCTTCATCCTGTTTTATATTTCTAAATTCAAATCTTTCTGAAATATGTGTATCTGTCATTTGTTTTTCTCCAATCCCATTACCGTATAAAATGTGTCGCAATTCGTTCTTCCTGTTCCGGTAATCCAAACTGTTCTTTTCCAAGCGCAATACTCTTCATCAAGAATGTCATATTTCTTGCAAGTGTACGCATCGTCTGTTTTCCTTCTCCGTCCTGCTCTGACTCACCCGGCATACGTCCATGAATGCTGTTCCAATACTGGCTTGATGCAACCGGCATTCGGAGATTGTAAAATACTTGTTCAATTCATCAAATGTTGCTGAACAACCACCGCGTCTCGCACATACAACACTTGCTCCGACTTTCATCGTCTTGTCAAAATGACTGCTGTAGAACAAACGATCAAGACAGGCAATCAGTGTCGCATTTGCTGACGCATAATATACCGGGCTTGCAACGACAAGTCCATCGGCTTCTTCAAACTTTAGTGCCAGTTCATTTACCATATCGTTGAATACCCATTTGCCTTTCTCATAGCAGGAACCACAGGCGATACAGCCTCGAATATCTTTATTGCCGACCAGTATGATCTCTGTCTCGATTCCGTTATCTTTAAATACCTGTTCCATTTCTTTTAATGCAACAGATGTATTGCCCATTAGCCCGTGGGCTTCCATTTAACATTAACACTTTTAAATTTTGCTGCATTGATTTGTTCCCCTTTCAATGATTCTCTTCCTGACAGATATTTCTTTCAGGATTCGCAAGTTTTTATGCTCATATCCTTAGAGTTCTGAATTCCACCGCATGCTTCCTCTTCCAGATTGGGAACAAATTCCGCTGACACATAATTCTCCCTCTCTTTGATCGCAACCGCCTGAAAAACGTCTTCCACATCTCTGTATATTCATCTTCATACTGTTCTGTTTTTACGAAGTGACTCAAATTCGTCATCCGTCAGATAACGCAGATAGTTTGTTCCGTCTTTTGATGTACACATGCTGTTTTCCGGTTATCATCTATGATCATCCAATGTTCTGATGGCATCCGGTCCGCAAAATGTCTGCCAACCAGCATGATCACATCACTTTTGGGTTCCAGATGACTGACATAGACCTTTCTGTCCAGCGACTGGAATCGTGCAAATTCATTAAAATGATGGCTTTCATTACCGACTTTCCGCCGAAGTTCCAACATGCGCATCACATGAGGATTCGAATACTGTTCCAGTACCTTACTTCCCACTGCAAATCCGACACGCAGAAAATTATAAATTGCCTGTAACGCATCTTCCTCCGCAGAAAGGGTTGCATAATATACATCCAGATATGCTTCATCGGAAATATCCCTGCGAACAGAACGGATTACTTTTTCTGCTTTCACATTATCCCCGTCTACATGGACATATTCATCAAACATTGTCTGCTGTAATATCGGTTCTTTCTTTAATTGTATCTGATCATGACCGATTCGTAAAGCTTCCGACCAGGCATCATAGATGCAGGTCATAATGTCCTCCAGACGATCCTTACAAGTATATATCTTCATAATTTCCTACCCTATCCCAAAGTCTGCCAACGACAATTGCACATAAGATTCATTGGAATGTTCTATATTCCATACATCTTTCTTATCTACACTCACCAGTTGTCTCATAATATACGATGCTTCAACCGGTGTATGATACATCTGTTTTCCCCCACAGGTAATAAAATAATGTGCTCTCTTAAGTACTACACCAATCTTCTTTAAACTTGCAAAATCCAGTCTTCCATACCGTCTTGCATGTGTGATCCGACTGGCGGATTTGGGACCGATTCCCGGTACCCGAAGCAGTCTTGCATAACTTGCAGTCTCTATTTCCACAGGAAATTGTTCGAGATGGCGTAATGCCCAGTCACACTTTGGATCGATCAGTTCATTGAAATCCGGCTTTTCTTCCGACAATAATTCACCTGCCTGGAATCCATAAAATCTAAGCAGCCAATCTGCCTGATAGAGGCGATGTTCACGCAAAAGCGGTGTCGGTGTTCCAAGCCCCGGCAGTGCATCATCCTCATTCAGCGGAATATATGCTGAGTAAAACACTCGTTTCAGATCAAAGCCCTGATACAACTGCTGGGTCGTCTGCAATAATGTATAGTCACTTTCCCCGTCGCACCGATGATCATCTGTGTACTCTGCCCGGCAGGTGCAAAACGACGCTTTAAACCAGACATATCATGGGGTGCTAACTGATATGCATTGTCCCATGTAAGGAGTCCATCCACTCTCCCCATTTCTTTTTTGAGAAGGCAAAGTTCCGTCCTTTCCATCCGACAGTCTGTCTGTCTTCTTTTTTTTTTCTTCCAGGCTTTCCCGATAATTTCTTTTGGATATTTCCGAAAAATGCCATTATTTAACAGTTGATTTCCCCTGCTTCTTTCCATATATGCTGTCTTTCCGATGGCCATCCGGTGTGCAGCAATTGTATTCTGAACCTTTCCCATAGGATTAAGGATTGTCTTCATTGTCTTATTCGGTGCAAGAGTCCGAAGACTCTCTTCCGTCGGAAGTTCCAGATTCACACTGATACGGTCGGCCAGATATCCCGCTGCGGCAAGAAGTTCATCCGAAGCTCCCGGAATCGTCTTCACATGGATATATCCGTTAAAATGATATTTTGTGCGAAGCAGCAGTAAAGTCTCACACATCTTTTCCATCGTGTATGTCGGATTTTTCAAAACTCCGGAGCTTAAGAAAAGACCTTCTATATAATTACGCCTATAAAACTCAATCGTCAGTTCACAGATCTCTTCAGGTGTAAATGTTGCCCGTTTCACATCGTTACTTGCACGATTAATGCAATATTTACAATCATAGGCACAATGATTTGTCATCAGAATCTTTAATAAAGAAATACATCTTCCGTCCGCTGCAAAACTGTGACAGATGCCGCATGCCTCTGTATTGCCGAGTTCTCCTTTCTTTCCACGGCGGCTGGAACCACTTGACGTACATGCCACATCATATTTTGCCGCATCAGCGAGAATCTGTAATTTCTCCTGTGTTGTATAATTACTGTTTTTGATTTCTATATTCATAGTTTTATTATACAAACAAGTGTTCTTGTTTTCAAGCGTTTTTCCGAACATTTGTTCTTTTTATCTACTATACATGCCTGCTATCTTTATTTTTTCAGGAAATGTTCCCTGTTCGGATATACCTGCCTGAAAGCCTCAAGCGCCGCCTCCTGTAACAGCGCAAACTCTTTCTCCATATGAAGCAGATGCGGTGCACGAAAAGCGATCATACTAATCTGCTGCGCAATCTTTTTTTGTCACTCCTTCTTCTGACATCTGTCCCATTCCAAATACAAGTGACGTAAATGCTCTTCCTCCCCTGCTGACTTCAATGAATTTCAGAAAGACATTCTGAAGCTCCTGCAAAAGAATTTCCTTATATACTTTTTCCTGAAGCAGTGATTCTGACAGCCCCAAAGTGGCAGCTATCTTCGCTCCCTGCTTTCTCCGTTTTCCTCCCAGATCCACTGTCGTACCCTCTGCCAGATATTTCATTTCCATAAGACATCTCATAAATTCATCTTTTACGGGTGTTCGTTTTCCATATCTTGCAATCCATAACTGTTTCCGGTATTTGTCTTTCTCCGACTCTCCGTCGCCGGTATTTGCTTTTAATAACTCCAGTCTTTTTTACCGGATCTGTTTCTTTGTAAAATGCAATTATCCATGCGTTATCCATTTTCTATTTCCTCATTATTATTTCAAAAATAATCTACATTACTGCTATCCACACGGCAATATTCGGAAACATAATATCTGCCTTCCTTTAAATGTTTCCGATTTGTGTCTTTTCCACAGACAATCTCTACCGATAATTTCGCCAATTCCATTGCATGATCCTCTTTATCATTATAGACGGTTCCCTTCATTTTTCCAGTCTTGATTGCCTCCAGCGCATCGTCCAGACCGTCAATTCCAAATATGACAGGCCAGTTCCGGCAGTCATATCCGGCCTTCTGCCAGGCTGCCACTGCTCCCAGTGCCATCTCATCATTATTGGAAATAACCAGTTCTATCTCATCTCCATATTGTTCAATAAGACGACTCATCCTGTTTTCAGCCTGTCCACGGTTCCAGTCTGCAAACTGATAACTCAATTTTTCAAGATTAATCCCTGTTCAAGCAAGGTCTTAACCGAATAGTCTGTTCTGCTGATGGCATCCTGATGTCCGGCCTCTCCTTCCAGAAGTATGTACTGAATCTTCCCATCCTGATTTTATCAACTTCCGGATGATTCTTAATATAATCCGCCACAATTTCTCCCTGCATGATCCCGGACTGCTCTGCATTACATCCTATATAATACAGCTTCTCCCATTGCATCAGATCCTCCCTGACCGGCTCCCTGTTAAAAAAAGAGAACCGGGATATCTTCTTGTTTTGCCATCCTGATAATACGGGATGGTGCCGTTCTGTCAACTAGATTCACACACAATACATCACAGCCGGCGTCAATCATCTCCTCAACAATCTCATTTTGATCCTGCTGATTATCATCGCCGTTTTTACCGTTGTGATGATTTTCATATGATCTGTTTCCATTTTTTCAGATTCTCTTTTAACTGATCCGTCATAGCATTGATAAATGGATCATCCTGCGTATAGGTTACAACTCCTATCCGGATGATATGATCTGTCTTTACACTCTTGTCTTCACATCCGGTAATCACAAAAGCAATCCCAGGATAACTGCTATCATACTTCTTCTTTTTCTTCTTTTTTTTTACTCATAAGAATATAAGAACCTTTCCAAATTATCATTTAATGAAAATTCATCTCTGTCAAACACCTTTATCTCTGTCTTATATCCCTTCAGCCTGTAGAATCTGTGTTCCAGCCTTTGTGCCATTTCCCCGACACTTTTTATATCCGATCTCATAGGCATCCGGAACCACCAGTCCCTGGATATTTCCGTTATCCAATAACACTATCGTCTTTCACACTGCTCCCAATGCCATATATGTCCGCTCCCTGATATGAATCTTCATCAGACTGCTCGCCTAGTTCTTCCAATGCATGTGGATCCAGAACCACTATTGCATCTACTTTATCTTTTTACTCACTTTTTCATAGATATTCTGATCTTTTTTCCGGTAACAATACCAGTCGATCTCACTTTTGCTATCTTTCAGCGAATCCTTTAATCCCCGGATCGCATCCTGATCTGACTTTGATTCTTTCCAGTTTGCGACAACTCCGATTTTCTGCCGCTTTCTTTCCCAGCTGCTTTCCAAGTTCAGAACCCATCTTATAATAATCCGGTCCGATTACCGGATTACCGGAATTTGCCTTCTTTGGAATATACATCCTCCATGATCAGTGTGTATGGCGTCTTGGCACACTTTTTTTAACATGTCTTTCGTATCACTTCCCGGTGCCGGACATATGATAAATGCATCTATATTGTTGTGCTTCTGCTCTTTTATAATTTCTTTTTCCATCTCTGCATTTTCAATTTCATCTGTATTACAGATAATCATATGAAGATTGTTTATTTTCGCCGACTGCTTCATCCCTTTAATCAATGAATTCCACCGGTTATCTCCTGATTCCGGTAAGATCACCGCCACTCGTTTTTCCGGCACATCCCGGTCAAAAATCTTCCATGCAAAAATAATGTCAGTATCAGGAAAATACACTCCAGTATCAGGAATGTAATTTTATTCTTTTTCATCTTCCCTCCCCTGTATATATTTCTGCATCTCCAATTGTTCCGCATTCTCCTTTGTATATGGAATTGCCGGTATATGGATAACAACCCTTGTTCCCTCATCCGGTTCACTATATATCTCCAGGCCATATTGCTCACCAAACATCAGCTGGATTCTGGAATGCACATTGATTACGCCCACACCGGAACCATGCTTCGGAACCTTGCTGTTATCCGTCAGAATATTTTCCAGGACTTCTTTTCGCATTCCCATTCCATTATCTTCTATAATAATGTAAATATCGTCTTCTTTCTTTTTTTCTCCCCGGACTGTGATTTTTCCTTCATCGTCCTCATCCATATTTCCCACGCCGTAATAAATTGCATTTTCGAGAATCGGCTGAATGACTAATTTTACAATACAATAATCTTCTATCTCTTTATCCGTCTGAAATTCCATTTGAAAACGTTCTTTATAACGCACAAGCTGGATATTCATATAGCTTCTGCTGTGCTGCAGTTCATCTTTAACCGGAATGATCGTCTTTCCGCGGGACAGGCTGACACGAAGCAGTTTTGCCAGTTCAGAGATCATACGGACTGCTCCTTCATTTTCTGGGCTTCCACCATCCAGGTGATGGATTCCAGTGTATTATACAGGAAATGTGGATTAATCTGACTTTGTAATGCATCCAGTTCACTTTTTCTCCGTTCATTCTGCTGACGGATAATTTCCTCCATAAGCGTCTCAATCCGTTCATATGATCTTTGAACAGAATAACCCAAATGTCGTATTTCTGAAGAACCTCCTATGTAAATATCCGTTTTCCTCCTGCTTCATAGGTCTTAACAGAAGCATCCAGCTCCCGGATCGGTTTGGATATTTCCGGGATACCAGCCTGGTTTCCCTCCAAAAGCATCACCATAAGAACCATGATTGTTGTAAAGATATAATATCTGAAATTTTTAATTTTGCAGTCTGCACGCTCTCCGGTACAACACCGATCAGTTTCCATCCTGTATAGGCAATGTTGCCAACCACTACACGGTTTCGTTGTGTCCATCTGTTGTGATCTCATAGGTGCCCTCCTCATATTTTGAAGCCTTCCAGACTATTCTCTTCAAAAGTCCTCTGGCCATCTCTGTTTTTCTCGGATGATAGATCATCTGTCCGTCACGACTGATCATATAATAATAGATTCCTTCCGAAGAATCATTAATCTGCTTTAAGACATCTTCGATCACCGAATATTTCATATCTACAAAAGGACTCCGGTTTCCGGAATCTCCCCATCGTTTATATCCACGTAACGGCTCAGTGAAACAACCCAATGATAACGATACAGACCATCTTTATACAAATTCTGAATATGCGGAATGGAAAAATGTACATTTTCAATTGCACTTCGGCATTCTTATACCAGTCCTGTCCTTTTACATCTATATTTTCTTTTCAACAGCAACCGGTTCCGATGCAATCAACCGGCCTTCATTCCCATATAATGCCAGACTCTCGATTTTATCCGAATTTGTCTCATATAATAAGACTGAACTGTTCAGCAAATTTTCGGCTGGATATATCAAATTCTGAACGATATTATAGTTTGCTGCATTAAAAATCTGCCGGATATCTAACAGGTCCGAATTCACCCTGTCTACGGTAGCTTTCCACCGTTGCTTCTGTATTTGATACTGCCATCTTATCAATGCCAGCTTAAATCTTTGATACAAAAGGAATCCCCCAGTTACAATCGTGACAAGTGTAATCGCCATAAGAACAGACATGATGATTGACTGTATATTAAATACAACATTTTTTTTGAAATCCGAATCTTTTTTTTTTTTCACGCTTTTTTCCTGTTCCTTCATACGCATTACTGTTCTACTTTACAGATGCTCTATACTTTGAAGGAGAAACACCGAATTTCTTTTTAAATACATAACTAAAGTAATTGGCATCGAGATATCCCACTTTTTTCTGCTATGGTATAACTTTTCTCATCTGTATTTAATATCATCTCTGCCGCAAGATCCATTCTGTAATCTGTTAAATAAGAGATAAACGATTTTCCCGCTTCTTTTTTAAATACAGAAGAAAAATAAGAATTCGATACACCAAGAACCGCACATACCTCGTCCAATGATATATCCGCCTCCATATACCTTTCTTGCACAATGTTCTGTGCTTCCACAATGAGCCGTCTGGCAGAACTGTTTCTTGCACATTTCAGCTTTTCACTGATCGTTTTTCGACATCTGCACAATCCATGCTGTCAGTGAACTTTCATCCATCTGCGATACTTTTTTCGTAAATATTCTGCATATTACCGGATATTTTATTGAAATCCAGCGAATTATCTGTACAGAACTTAAAAAATCCACTGACGATCTCCATTGTAGCAAGATTATACTGACTCATGGTTTCTGTATTTTTATGAAGCTTTTCCATCTCTCCATATGCTGCCCGCTCTATCTCTGCCGAATCTCCTACATACGAATTGCACGAAACAGCGTCTGCATCTTGACTCTTCTGACTGAACCGGTTTGATCTGACTCTTTCGGAACAATCTCTCCAATATTAATTGCCCGTTTTGTTCCGTATAAAACCCTGTAAGAAACTGCTTCTCTTGCCCGTTCATAGGAAAGACTGATCTCATACAGGCTGTTGCACACGGTTCCGATTCCCTGCTGTAACAACTGCCCCCATGATGCGGTACGCCCACCGACAGAATCTGTCACAGGCATCTGTTATCTGGGTAATCTTATCTTCGCATCCAGTTCCAGAATCAGCAGTGTATTTCCCATATATATAAATTCTCGACAGTTCCACTGATCCATCAGTCTCTGCTTGATCTCTCTTTCTACCGACATGGATAAAAGCAGTGGGTTCATGCCTTCTGGCACATGGTTCTCCGATGTGTGGAAGATTACACAACCAAAAAGAGGTCCTTTCATATCTACCTGATATGCCTAAAAACCTTTCATAATCATGTTTTTCTACTCTTCCTTCAATTAATGAAATAAAAAAATTGACTGTAATTTCGGAAGTACTTCCTGAAAATAATCATTTAATTTTTTACATTTAATTTTTCTTCCGTTCCCAGTCCAGCGTATGTTTTCAAATTAGTCAGACTTTCTGACAATTCTGTTGCATTGACCGGTTTCAGCATATATTCTTTGATTTCCAGATGAACCGCTTCTTTTGCATATTCAAATTCGTCAAAGCCTGTACAAAGCATAATGTAAATATTCGGATAGTCCTGGTTCAGCTTTCTGGCCAGCTCCAGCCCATCCATGTAAGGCATCTTAATATCCGTCAGCACCACATCCGGCTGAAGTTTTTCCACTAATTCCAGTGCCTTCACCCCATTTGTCGCACTTCCACCACGTCAAACCCCAGATCATTCCAACGGATCTTTTTTCTATCATATCGATGACTTCGGCTTCATCATCTACAAGAATCACTTTATATCGTTCCATCTTTTCCCCTTTTTTTTTTCCCTATACGTTGTTTTATTCCATTATAGCAAATTTGCGTCTCTTTATGAACATATTCAAATACAAAATCTGCCTTCAAAATTTTTTTACTCACAAATTTTTCGAACGCATAAAAACCGTCCCTTTCATCTTTCCGACGAGCAGGACGGTCTACTTCTATTTTTTGTATAAACCTGTATAAAAGTCTTTTATTTATTATTTTTTCTGTACATATTTCAGACAGTCAAGGGTAACGGCTGCCAGGATAATGATACCTTCAAAGATGAACTGAAGGTTTGTATCAATACCCAGAATTGTCAGAGAGTATGTCAATGAGGTAAAGATCAGTACACCGGTTACAACACCGGAGATCTTACCGATACCACCTGTAAATGATACTCCGCCAACTACGCAGGCTGCGATGGCGTCCATATCCCAGCCCTGTCCATAAGCAGCACTGCCAGATCCAACCATTCGGGTATATTCAAGCCAGGAGCCGAAGCCATACAGGATACCTGCCAGGATAAATGCTCCCATCGTTACTTTGAATACAGAAATACCAGATACTGCTGCTGCTTCCGGGTTTCCGCCTACCGCGTATAGGTTCTTTCCAAATGTTGTTTTGTTCCAGATAAACCATACAATGATAATTGCTACAACTGCCCAAAAATGATCGTCGGGAAAATTTCCTGATCTGTGGAATAAAAATATTTGGGATTGTCGGATCAATCGCACCAAAAGATACTCCTTTTGTAGCGTATGTAACAAGACCAAAAGATAATAAGCATGTTTGCCATAGTAGAGATAAATGGATGCATCTTAAATCTTGCCATGAAAGAATCCGGCAATCATGGCAAATACAGTCGTTGTAAAGAACACACATTAACAATGCAAATAATGCTTTTGGATTGTGCAGGCATATTAGCAGAAAATCAAAAATATGTCCGAATACACCACCTGTATTGATTCCGTTATGCATGATGATGGTTGCTGTAACCATACCCAGACCAACCATACGTCCTACCGAAAGGTCCGTACCTGTCAACAGGATCAGGCCGGCAACACCAAGTGCAAGGAACATACGCGGGGATGCCTGCTGCAAAATGTTAAGGATGTTTGTGGTTGTAAAGAAGCTGTGTATTTTTCACGAACGGTGTGATAATACACAGTGCGATAAAAATCATGATAATTACAATATAAAGTCCGTTCTTATAAAGGAACTGCGGTGTATTAAATGTATACTTGTAATTTTCAAAATTCTGTGCCCTTTCTGTGCAAATGTATAGTTTGACATTCTGAGCAGATCGATCAGGTGAACTTATGCATGTATGCATCATGTTTTCTATCCTTGATCTCCTGGATTCCTGGATTCATGTGTCATCTGCGCATCATATAATTTATTCTTATGTGTGTATTTCTCAGCCTTAATCTCTTCTGCATCTTTCAGGCTTTGATGGTTTTTCTGATGCTCTTCTTTAAATCTGTTTTTTAATTTTTCAAAATCTGCTGTTTTCTTCTTTTTTTTCAGCTTCACAGCTTTGTTTGCAACAATGTCGTAATAATCTTTGTTGTAATGTTTGGAAAGATAATCCTCTGCATCTGCGATCAGTTTTGCAATCTCTTCTTTATTTGCTGCTTCTGTTGCTTTTTTGCATTTTCCAGCTCTTTTTGCATTTTTCAATAATCTTATTCTGTTCTGTTCTTTTGTTAAGTTCTTATTTTTTTTGCAATTGCAATCTGATTTTTTAAACATTGACTTTGTCAGATCCTTCTACACGTAAGTGCATCAATCTTTCCTGTATTTTTCCAACATATTCGTCAATCGGTTTTAAAAGTATTGCTTCCTCTTCTGCCGAAATGATAATGCTTTTTTCTGCCATTTCCATATTTTCCTCCTGTTACAAATATTTTGCACTGAGTCTCAATAATTCTTCCTGATTCGTTTCCTTTGTATTGACAATGCCCGCAAGCCGTCCGTTCGACATGACACCGATCCGGTTTGTAATACCAAGGATTTCCGGCATCTCAGAAGAAACCACGATAATGGTCTTTCCCTGTTTTGCCATCTGTATGATCAGTTCATAAATCTCGTACTTAGCACCAACATCAATGCCTCGTGTCGGATCATCCATCATGAAAATCTTTGGTGAACGCTCCAGCCATCTTCCAAAGATTGCCTTCTGCTGATTTACCGCCGGAAAGGTTGGAGATCATATCATCCGGGCCCATACACTTTGTATGCATGATTTTAATCTCATCGGCTGTTGCACGTACCATCTTATCATTGGATAATGCGATCCCGCTTTTATAACGATTCATATTTGCAATGGTAGTATTGAATGTGATATCACCCTTTAAGAACAGACCATTGGCTTTTCTTTCTTCTGTGATCAGTGCAAATCCATGCTCCATGGCATCCTTCGGGAGGATGAAGTTCAGTACTTTTCCGTCATACACGATCGTTCCTTCTGCTTTTGTACGAATTCCGAAGATCGTCTCCAGAAGCTCCGTACGACCGGCACCAACCAGACCATAAAATCCAAAGATTTCTCCTTTTCTGATATCAAAAGAAACATTCTGAAGTTTTGGTGCATATTTTGTTGATATATTTTGTACGGAGAGAATCGTTTCCCGGTGTATTGTCTACAGGCGGAAATCTGTTGTCCAGAGAACGTCCAACCATGGCGGCGATCAGTTCGTTCATATCCGTTTCTGTACTTGGCTTGGTCATGACCAGGCTTCCGTCCCGCAGTACCGATATTTCGTCACAGATTTCAAATATCTCATCCATTTTATGTGAAATGTAGATCAGCGCAATTCCTTGCGCTTTCAGCTGACGCATCATCTTGAAGAGTTTCTCAACTTCTGGTGCAGTCAGAGATGAGGTAGGCTCATCCAGTACGATAACTTTGGAATGATAGGAAATCGCTTTTGCGATCTCACACATCTGCCTCTGAGATACAGACATTTTTTTCATTGGTTGGGTCAGATCCACTGTAATTCCCAGTTTTCTGAACAGATCTGAGGTTTCTTTTTTCATTCTTCCTTCGTCGACAACCCCAAAGAATTTTTGGGTATCTTCCAAGGAACAGGTTATCTACAACACTTCTTTCCAGACACTGGTTCAACTCCTGATGAACCATTGCCACACCGTTTTCCAGTGCATCCTTTGGTCCGGAAAAGTTCACTTCTTTTCCATCCAGTACGATGGTTCCCTTCATCTTTCTGATAGGTTCCAAAGAGACATTTCATCATTGTCGATTTCCCGGCGCCGTTTTCACCCATCAGTCCCATAATGGTTCCAGGTTTGACATTCATGCTAATATGCTTCAGAACCTTATTTCTTCCGAATGATTTGCTCATGCCGTTAATCGATAAGATATATTTGTTCTTATCTTCTGTCATAGCTGTGCTTCCTTTTCTTAGATTAAAGAAGGGCATCATTGCTGACACCCCTCTGCATTTCATCCATTTACCTTTTTAACGATCTCTAATTATTTGGAAAGAAGAGATGTATATGCTGCTGCATTATCGGTCTTAACCATGTTAATTGCGAAAGCATCATACTCGCTCGGGTTTCCAAGACGGTTTGTGATATTGGATTCTGTCTGTCCATCTCCACCGATGTAATCTACTTTCAGGTTAAGGAGATCATCATACTTCTCAAGAAGTGGCTGATAGGTTGAGCTCAGGAAGTTATCCGATGCGTTGTAGATATTCAGCCATACTTTTTTGGACGGGCTCTTGCTTTCATCCAGCTGTGTTGGCAACCTTATCGTAAACTCTTGTGGAATCTGTAAAATCGTTGTAGATTATCAGCTGTTACTGCAACATTTAACGCATAGTAGGATCTATCTTCTTCGCTGTATCTGTAGTCTTCACCTTCTACCAGGCAGTTTCCGGCATCATCTGCTGTACCGATACCGGTATCAATATCTACACCGTCCAGTGCGTTACGCAGGACTCTCAGTGTCAGGTAAGCCTGCACGTCTGCATGCTGAGAAATTGTTCCGCCATATCCTTCACCGATTGCTGCTACAGCATCGCTGTTAGCATCGTATCCGAATGTAGGAACCTTGTTTTCTTTTGACCATGCGTTGAACATGGACATACCCATACCGTCGTTATTGGATACAACGACATCAATCTCATCACCAAAGGAAGCTGCCCAAGTACCGATCGCGTTACCAGCAGTTGCTGCATCCCATGTAGCACCTGCGGAGTTTTTCATTTCCTGAGAAGCCAGCTCACGGATGGTATATGTTTTTCCGTCTACATCCAGAGTTGCATCCTGCACAACCTTTGCTTTTCCGTCTACGTTTGTTCCGGCCGGCTTGGAAGCAACTTCGTCACCATCTTTAACTCCTGTTCCAAGTGCGGAACGAACACCACGTGTACGGGCGATAGAATCGTTATGTCCGATATCACCGATTGCAAGTACGTATCCGATAACTCCATCACCATTTCTGTCAATCTTATCAGCATTTGCTTTGATATAATCAACAACCATCTCTCCCTGAAGTTCTGCTCCCTGATTAGCATCAAATCCTACATAATAAGTATCTTTGTTGAAATTCAACGCTTCTTTGTCCAATTCCCCTGTTGAACTATTAGAAGGTTGACGGTTAAACCAGCAAATTATTGGCTACAGAACTGCTGTCTGAAGATCCTGATGATTTTGAATCACCTGACGAAGATCCTCCGCAGCCTGCCAGTGATAATGCAAGTGTTGCTGCCATCATGAGTGCAAATACTTTTTTCTTTTTCATTTTCTTTCCTCCTGTTTTGTGCGTTTTGTTTTTAATCGCGTCTAACTCATTGACTAATCTCATTATAATAACAACACTATTTTTTGACATAGAATATTTTTGGATTAATTATCAATATTTTTATATTGATCTATGTTTTTTATACATTTTATCCAATCGCGCAGAATCTGTCTCTACTATATATAATATAAAACAAAAAACTGCGATAATAACCTTCACGCTATTACCACAGTTTCTCTTATATGTTCTTATTACGAATAAAATAATGATTAATCTGTTGCTTTCTTATCATCTGTTTTTTTCAAGAAGTTTTTTACACCCTGGATTGCAAACCAACACACCAAGGATCAGAAGCAATACGGCAAAATCAGCTGTAATGTATTTCCAAGATCCAGACCTGTTGTCAGGAATGCTTTTGTCAGTTTCACGATCGTCATACCAAGTGCTGTAAATGTAACAGCCATCATGAATACCATTGGTCCCCAGAGCATGAATCCCTTGCGCTTCGTTTTCTTAAGGAATACCGCACAACCTACCAGCGCCAGTACAGATAACAGCTGGTTGGCTGAACCGAATAAAGGCCAGATCTCTGCATAACCGACTTTTGTCAGAAATATGCAAGTACCAGTGTAATAACCGTTGCAAAGTATTTATTCGTTACCACTTTTAAGAATGGACTCATGTTATCCTGATCTACATCATCATCGAGGAAGAATTCCTGGAATGACAGACGGCCTACTCTGGCTACGGAATCCAGAGAAGTCAGTGCAAATGCGGATACTGCCAGATTGATCAGCGTAAATACAAGAGAGTGTGGCAGTCCGATGACTGACAGGAAGTTCGCAATCGCTCCGGCGAAAATCTGAGGCTGAGTTGTCAGTCCCTGTGCTGCTGCTTCTCCTTTTGCAAAAGAGGCAACTGCGATTAAGGCGATAACTGCAAGCATACTTTCCATTAACATTGCTCCGAATGATACAGGAAGCATGTTCTTCTCATTCTTAATCTGTTTGGATGCTGTACCGGAAGAGACCAGTGAATGGAAACCGGAAACCGCACCACAGGCAATTGTTACAAATAAGATTGGGAACATGTACTGTCCGTCTACGTTAAAGCTTGTAAATGCTGCAAGGTTACAAGATGGATTTGCTACAAATACACCAACAATCGCACCAACAATCATAAAAATCAAAAAGGTAACTATTCAGATAGTCACGAGGCTGAAGAAGTGCCCATACAGGAGCGACACTGGCAATCAGGATGTAAACGAAGATGATGAGATGCCATGCATCCAGTCCTACATACATTGGGAAGTGAAGTCCCAGTGCGATTGCTGCTACCAATAATACGATTGCAACCGCTGTATTAATCCACTTGTTGAATTTCGTATACTTCAAAACATTCCAAGTCCGACTGCTTCTAAGATAAATATCATAGAAGTAGTTGCGACTGCACCGTTAGCTGCAATTTTTGTTACTTTTCCGGCTTCACTTACTGAGAATCCATTAAAGGTTCCGGCTACAACATCAGCAAAAGCTGCAACGACCAGAATACAAAACAGCCAGCAGAATAACAGGAATAATTTCTTACCTAATTTTCCGATATATTCTTCGATGATATATCCGATTGTACGTCCTTTATTCTTTACAGATGCATACATAGATGCGAAATCCTGAACGGCTCCAAAGAATACCCCTCCGATTAAGATCCACAAAAGTACCGGAAGCCATCCGAAGATTGCTGCCTGGATCGGTCCGTTGATCGGACCTGCACCTGCGATTGATGCAAACTGGTGACCGAATACGACGTTCGTATCGGCCGGTACATAGTCAACCCCGTCTTCCATCTCATATGCCGGAGTTTTGGCATTTGGGTCAATGCCCCATTTGTTCTGGAGATAACGACCATAAAGAAGATATGCTCCACCAAGCACAACAATGGCAATGATCATCATTAATATTCCACTCATAAAACAATCCCTCTTCTTTCTCTTTAAAGTAAATATATAAAAAAACGCCTTCGCTATCCTTTCGGATAACAAAGGCGGAATATTCTTCCGTGGTACCACTTCGTTTTACTGCAGTCATCACTAACCACAACCACTTGTTACTGTCAAAATATCTAACAGTTTCTTCTGTAACGTGAAGACAACGTCCCGGCTTACTCGATACCTGACTATGTTGATTCTTCCAACCTGTATATTTCAGCGGGATGCTCCTGGGTGATATCATAAAATACTTTCTGCCGTTTCACACCATCCAACACTCTGAATTCCAGTTAAGTGCACTTTTTCACATTATACGATTTCGGTTATCTCTTCTACAGATTTCACAAAATAATCTGCTCCATCCAGTTCTCCCTTCTCACCATAACCATACAGGCATCCGATAAACGGACTTTTACAGGATCTGGCACATTCCAAATCCTGTCTTCTGTCTCCGATCACCAGATAAGGTCCCGGATAGTCCCGGATAACTTCCTGCACGATCTCCGTCTTAGGGCAGAAACCATACGATTCACAGTCATAAAACTGTTCAAACCATCTTTCCATTCGGAATTCTTCCCAATGTGCTTTGCGGTATGCCACTTTACAGTTGCTTAAGATCACAAGATGATATCCTCTGTTCTTCAAAGCTGTAAGCATCTCTTCCGCTCCCGGATACCACACTGCCCGATGCTTCCTGATCTGCCTGACCATGGAATCTCCCACGATCGCACTCGCCTGATCTTTGTATCTCTGATCTAATTCCGGCAAAAATGTATCCCACATTTCTTTGCTGTTTAAGCCCAGCCATCCTGCGATCTGCGCCGTCTCTACCTTCTGTTCCTCTACAACATTCTGTTCTGACAACCACTGATAAGCTTCCCTGAACGCCGGCTCATAAATTCCAAGAGTATTATGTATCGTTCCATCATAATCAAAAATGATTGTTTTCACCATCGGCTGCACCTGATTAAAGCTGCTTCATCAGATTTACCATCTCAATTGCGGACAATGCACAGTCATATCCTTTATTTCCTGCTTTACTTCCTGCACGTGCGATAGCCTGTTCGATATTCTCTGTTGTGATCACTCCGAATAATACCGGAATTCCTGTTGCAAGTTCAACCTGCGCGATTCCTTTGGCCGATTCATTACACACCAGATCATAATGGGAAGTATCCCCGCGGATAACTGCTCCCACGCAGATGACTGCATCATACTTTCCGGACTGTGCCATCTTCTGTGCAGTCAGCGGAATCTCAAATGCTCCCGGTACCCATGCAGCCGTAATGTTCTCTTCTACCCCATGTCTTACTCAGCCCGTCGACGGCTCCGCCCAATAACTTATTCACAATGATCTCATTGAATCTGGCAGCCACGATTCCGACTTTCATTCCCTCAGGTGCTACTACTTTTCCTTCTACTAAATTGATCTGTCTCATGATTTCTTCCTCCTGTTATTCATTAAATCTTTTTTATAATTCTATTTCTTTGAAAATGTGCTCCCATCTTTTCCTGTTTTGTCTTCATATATTTCAGATCATACTTCTGGGTGGGATTTCCAGCGGTACTCTTTCATTGATCTTCAGTCCAAACCCACCAAGTCCATAGATTTTGTCCGGATTATTGGTCAGAAGTCTCAATGATTTCACCTGAGATCCGATAATATCTGCGCTCCGATCCAGTACTCTCTGAGATCCGGAGCAAATCCCAATTTTACATTTGCCTCTACCGTATCATATCCCTGCTCCTGCAGTTCATATGCTTTCAATTTGTTCAAAAGCCCGATTCCTCTGCCTTCCTGTCTCATATAAAGAAGAATTCCTCTGCCTTCCTTGGCAATCATGCGCATGGCACTTTCTACCTGCTCGCCGCAGTCACAGCGGCAGGAGCCAAATACATCACCGGTCAGACATTCTGAATGAACACGGCAAAGCACCGGTTCACCATCCGACACATCCCCCATCGTAAGGGCTACATGATGCTCACCGTTTGTAATATTCTGATATCCGTGAATCCGGAAATTTCCATATTTCGTTGGAAGTTTTGCCTCGGCTTCTTTTTTACAAGACTTTCTTTTTCCAAACGTTTCTTAATTAAATCCTCGATTGTAATTACATGAAGATTATGCTCTTTAGCAAATTCTAAAAGTTCAGTTGTACGCATCATCGTACCATCCTCACGCATAATCTCACAGCAAAGACCACACTCTTTCAGACCGGCTAACCGCATCAAATCCACCGTTGCCTCTGTGTGTCCGGCACGCTTTAACACGCCTCCTTCTCTTGCTTCAAGAGGGAACATGTGTCCCGGTCTTCGAAAATCTTCCGGTTTCACGTCATCTTCGACACACTTCATTGCCGTCAGCGAACGCTCTACCGCAGAAATACCGGTTGTTGTGTCCACATGGTCAATCGAAACGGTAAATGCCGTCGAATGATTATCTGTATTCACAGCTACCATCTGGTCAAGTCCCAGTTTTTCGTCATCTCTTTACTCATCGGCATACAGATTAATCCTTTTGCCAGACTTGCCATTGCATTTACATTTTCTGTCGTAGCAAATTCTGCGGCACAAATTAAATCGCCTTCATTTTCACGGTCCGGGTCATCAATTACTAAAATTAATTTTCCATCTCTTAAATCCTGTAATGCCTCATCAATCGTTGCAAATCCTGCCATTATTCTCGTTCCTTTCTGTATTAAAATCCGTTTTCTGCTAAAAATTCTAACGTAATCTTACTTTCTTTTTCAGGAGTTTTTGCGGCTGCAAAAGTTTTTCCACATACTTTCCAATAATGTCTGTTTCCAGATTTACCACATCACCGGTTTTCCGGTCAGAAAGCACCGTATTTGCCTGAGTGTGCGGAATAATTGACACCTGAAAATCCGTATCGGAAACTGTCGCCACGGTAAGACTGATTCCATCAATTGTGATGGAGCCTTTTTTCTACAATTAGCGAAGCACTTCCGGTGCCGCCTCAATTCGGTACCACACCGCCGTTTCGTCCTTTTCTATTTTGACAATAGTTCCGGTCCCATCCACATGCCCTGCCACGATATGTCCGCCAAATCGTCCATCCGCCGGCATCGCACGCTCTAAATTCACACGGCTTCCCGGCTTTGCAGTAAACCGAGGGAACTCCGGTTCATCGTCTCTGCCATCACATCTGACCAATCCTTTCTCTTCTACAATTCCTGTAAACATGGCCCCTCCTGTTTTTTTTCACATACCTGACAGATTATCCTGATGTCTTCACCGATCCGGCAGATATCCGTACATTTCAGTTTCAATGCTTCTGATGGAAGTCCGATGCCGATTCCTTGCACCGGTGTCTTACTGTTCTTTCCGCCAAATAATTTTGGTGCGATAAAACAGTGTACCTCTTTTACAATTCCTGCCCGCAGTGCACTGTCGTTCAGCGTGCCCCCGCCTTCCAGCAGAATGCTGTCAATACCCCTCATTTCCAAGATATGTCATCAGCTTTTTAAGGTCTATCTGACCTTTTTTCATCCGGACAGCAGACGGTATCCACGCCTTTCGCATGTAACCGTTCTATTTTTCTGTTATTTCTTCGTTCTCTTCCCGTCCTGCATAAGCCACGATTGTCCGGTACTCTTTTGCACTTCTTACGATCTGGCTGTCAAGCGGTATCCTAAGACTGCTGTCGCATACTATTCTGACCGGACTTTTCCATCCTTCTACCCGGACATTCAACATCGGATCATCCGCAAGTACAGTCCCGATACCGGCCATAATACCCCATATACCGGTGCCGCATATGCTGCACTTCCTGTCGGGCCGGTTCTCCTGTGATCCACTTCGATGCACCCGTCTTTGTCGCAATTTTCCCATCCAGTGTCATGGCATATTTCATCACTACATACGGTGTCTTCGTCGTAATATAATGGAAGAACACCGGGTTCAGACAGTCACATTCTTCCCGCATAAAATCCTGAACTACTGTAATTCCCGATTCACGCAATATCTGTGCACCTTTTCCTGCTACCTTTGGATTCGGATCCCTGGAACCAATCACCACTTTTTTAATCTTCTGTTCTATGATTGCTTCCGTACACGGCGGTGTCTTGCCATAATGACAGCATGGTTCCAGCGTAACATAGATTGTCGCACCCTCTGCCG
>VOFG01001004.1_pt1 | contig 33244 bp, 57 predicted proteins | sample 5384171 | NCBI WGS metagenome assembly VOFG01 (sample SAMN12384726, study PRJNA508395) | human gut metagenome | isolation source: healthy gut F | host: Homo sapiens
AAATAATGCTTAAGATAGAAAATCTCCATAAAATATATGGTAAATATCATGCTTTAAGCGGCCTGAACATGACAGTAAGGGAAGGTGCCCTTTATGGATTTGTTGGGCCAAACGGACAGGAAAGACAACAGCCATCAAAATCATAACAGGTCTTTTGAAGGCAGAAGAAGGAAGTGTGGTCATTAACGGGGAAGATGCTTTGGAAGATCCGGATAAGCTGCACTCCTGTATCGGTTATGTACCGGATTTTTCGGTGTATATGATAATCTGACAGTAGGCGAGTATATGAGTTTTTTGCTGCCTGCTACCATATAGATGGTCTGGTGGCGAGAAAAACGCTATACTGCCCTTTTTGGACAGGTGGGACTGAATGAAAAACTTGACTTTTATGTAGACGGTCTTTCAAGAGGCATGAAGCAGCGCCTTTGTCTGGCAAGGGCATTGATCCACGATCCACAGATACTGATCTTAGATGAGCCAACTTCCGGTCTTGATCCAAGGACACGGGTAGAATTTAAAGAGATACTGGAAGATCTGAAATTTGCAGGAAAGACGATCCTTATCAGTTCCCATGTGCTTTCAGAGTTATCAGAAAATGTGTACGGATATCGGCATCATTGATCAGGGAAGGATGATCTTAGAGGGGGAAATATCAGGACATTTTATCAAGAGTCAATGCATCTAATCCACTGGTGATCTCTGTTTACAGCAATATGGAAAAGGCATTGTCTATTTTAAGGAGCCATCCTGTGTGCGTACCATTTCCATGCGTGAAAAGGACATCTGCGTCCGTTTTGCCGGGGATGCCCGGGATGAGGCTGTGCTATTACAGCAGCTCATTGATTCAGATGTGCTGGTCAATGGTTTTACCAGAGAAAAAGGGCAGTCTGGAAACTGTATTTATGCAGCTGACAGACCATGAAGAAGAAAGGGTGGTGACTTCTTATGAAGCAGAATCCGGTTTATAACAGGGAAATGCGGGTAAGCTCCCGAAGCCTGAAACTGCCCCTTATTATCTTTCTTTTTAATGGGATCTTTGTTTTTGGTAACGCTTTTAAATATGTATTCTGTGATCATGCAGGTAAAAGCAACTGCGAACATCCAGTACAGCAGTTTTTATGGATCTGTATGAATTTGTTACATCCATGGAATTTTTTATTATTAATGTTTATTGTTCCGGCAGTAACTGCTTCCTCTATCAGCGGGAGCAGGAACGCCAGACCTTAGATCTGATGCTGACCACCCGGATGAGTGCCGGACAGATCGTAGGCGGGAAGCTGTTGAGCGCTTTAAGCACACTGCTTTTGCTCATCCTTTCCAGTTTCCCGGCTGTTGCAATGGTATTCGTATACAGGGGGGGTATCACATGGGCAGATGCTTTCTCACTGATCCTCTGCTATGTGACAGTGGCATTTTTTGCAGGAAGCATCGGCATCTGTTTTTCAGCAGCCCTTAAGCGCTCTACCATCTCAACTGTGGTCACATATGGAACACTGGTTGCAGTAGTAGCAGGAACTTATTTTATCAACCGTTTTGCTCTTTCCATATCAGGAATGAGCCTGGATAAGACGACGGCCTATTCCATAGCAGATAGTGGGTTCAGAGCTTCTTCCGGCGTTTCCTTTTACCTGTTTTTGTTTAACCCGGCGGTTACATTTATGGCGATCATTGGGGAACAGGCGGGCAGAGGAACACCCCTTGCAGATATAGTAAGTTATTTTGGAATGTCGGGAAGCGGCATTATCATTAAACACTGGATCGGACTTAGCATTGTGCTCCAGCTGACAGCAGGGGGCAGCTTTGATCGCAGGAGCGATTCATTTTGTAGAACCGGTAAAACATAAAAAAATCACGCTTAAAAGGATGGATAAAGAAGGAGAAAAATAAATGGGAATCATTAAAGCAGCATCACATGCAGTTGGTACAGGTCTGTCAGACCAGTGGCTGGAGGCCCTGGAACCGGACAATATGGGAGCGCAGACTGTTTTACAAAAGGTGTCCAGATTAGAAAAGGAACAGGTGAAAATGGTAAAGTATCGGATAACATGGTAACAGAAGGATCCATTATCCATGTATATCCGGAGCAGTGCATGATCTTAGTAGATGGGGAAAAGTGGTGGATTACACAGCAGAACCCGGCTACTATAAAGGTAAGCCTGGATACACAGCCTTCTCTTATGAATGGGTCTTTAGGGAAGGCAGTAAAGGAATCGTTAGGAAGAATCCGCTTTGGAGGTGTGGCTCCTACAGCCCAGAAAGTATATTATATTAATCTTCAGGAGATCCGGGGGCTGAAATTCGGTACTAAAAATGCCATTAACTATTTTGATAATTTCTATAACGCAGAATTGTTTTTACGGACGCATGGAACCTATTCTATTAAGGTCACTGATCCATTGAAATTTTATGCAGAAGTGATCCCGAAGAATGCAGACCGGTAGAAATGGAAGATATCAACGAGCAGTATTTAAATGAATTTTTAGAGGCACTGCAAAGTTCCATTAACCAGATGTCAGCTGACGGCATCCGTATTTCCTAGGTTCCTTCAAGGGAATGGAACTGGGAAAATATATGTCAAATGTGTTAGACGGGCAGTGGAAAGAACTGCGTGGTATGGAGATCCAGTCTGTAAAGATTGCAAAGCATTTCCTATGACGAAACATCACAGGAACTGATCATATATGCGCAACAAGGGTGCTATGATGGGAGATTGTCTATAAGAGAAGGTTATGTACAGAGCACCATTGCAGAAGGATTAAAAGGTGCAGGTACCAATACAAACGGAGCTATGTCCGGATTTATGGAATGGGTCTTGGAATGCAAAATGGAGGTGCTTTTATGGGTGCAGCGTCTGCAACTAATATGCAGCAGATGCAGATGAACAGGCAGATGCAGCAGGGACAGCAGATGGGATACGGCGCAGAAAATGGCAGTGTTCAGGTGGACAGATGGGATATGGCGCAGGAAATGGCGGCGTTCCAAGTGGACAGATGGGTTATAGCACAGGAAATAATGGTGCCCAGGCAGTCCAGCCGGCCCAGTCTGTAAAAGCAGCCCTGGATATGTCCTGCATGCCATGTGGAAAACACAGGAAAATTCTGCAGCGAGTGTGGAAAACCAAAGCCGTCAGCAGAGTGGACCTGTCCGGTATGTGGTACTGTTAATAAAAAGGCAAGTTCTGCAGTGAATGCGGAAATCCAAGAGGAGAAGCTTAAGCATGGGAGTTATAACATATAAATGCCCTAATTGCGGCGGCGGACTGACATTTAATGCAGACATTCAGAAATACAGGTGCGAATACTGTCTTTCTGAGTTTTCACAGGAAAGAGCTGGATGAGATAGAAAAGAAAGAGCTGGAAAAAGCAGAGAAACGGGCAGAGATCCAGGAAAATAATGTACTAACAGAGGATGTACCGGTTGAAACATCGGGGACACAGGCTGTGCAGACAGAAGACGCATCTGAAAATACAGGCAGAAAAAAAGACAGTTACCTCTATCATGTACATTTGTCCAAGCTGTGGTGCACAGATCGTCACAGATGAGACTACGGCTGCTTCTTTCTGTTATTACTGTCACAATCCTGTTGTGCTGGAAGAAAAAACTGGGGGAATTTAAACCGGACTATATACTCCCGTTTCAGATCGATAAGAAAAAAGCCCAGGAGATATTTACCCAGTGGGTAGGACGGGAAAAAATTCGTACCGGATTATTTCTTTTCTCCCCGCCAGATCGAGAGCATGACCGGTGTATATTTCCCTTATTGGCTTTACAGCTGCAAGGTAAAGGGAGATCTTCAGGCAGAAGGAAAGACTGTCCGTACCTGGGAGACGGCGGGTATGCGCTATACAGAAACGAAAGTCTATGATATCCAAAGACAGGGAGATATGAATGTAGACTCTGTAGCCAGAAATGCATTAAAGAAGGCCAACAGAAAGCTGATCGATGGTGTTCTGCCTTACCGTCTGAATGAGAAAAAAGAATTTTCCATGGGTTATCTTTCCGGCTTTGTGGCAGAGAACCGGGATATGGAAAAAGATGGTTTTGTAAATGAGGTTAAAGAAGAGGTGCGGCAGTTTGCATTATCCAGCCTAAGCAGCCAGACCGGGAATTATTCCAGCGTCCAGGTGCGAAAGAATCAGGCGGATATTACCGAAGAGACCTGGGCTGCTGCCCTTCTTCCTGTATGGACAGTAACCTATAATGATAAGGCCAGAGGGAAGATCTATTATTTTGCTTTAAATGGACAGACAGGAAAGATATGGGGAGAGCTTCCGGTGGATAATAAAAACTGGCAGTTTTATTCTTAAGTATTTTTTGTACCGGTGTGTGTGATACTGCTGTTTTTAGGGTATTGGATCGGCTGATGAGGTGATGAGATGAAAAAAGATAAAAGGGATAATGATCTGTCTGCTGATCTGTACATTTTTAGTTATGGGCAGTATGGCAGTATGGGCGGACCAGACGGGAGCAGTAAGCGGCCAGCCCCGCGTATTTGACCAGGCGGGATTGTTTAGTGAAACAGAAATAATACAGCTGGAAGAAAAAATTGCCCAGTGCAGAAAAAGCACAAAGATGGATGTGGTCATAGTCAGCGCTTATGCAGACGGGGAACGTTCAGCAGAAGAATATGCAGATGATTATTATGACTACGGTGGCTTTGGTGTGGGAAAGAAAGCCAGCGGAGTACTGCTTTTATACTATATGGACGGACCTGGACAGCCGGGGGGGAGAATGCTATATTTCAACTGCAGGTACAATGATCAATATGCTTACAGATGAACGTATTGAAAGCATTTTAGATGATGTATATGGAGATCTGGGAAACCGGGACTTTGCAGGAGCTACGGAGCATTTTCTGGAAGATGTAAAGGCCTATGTAAAAGAGGGCGTGGAATCCGGTCAGTATACTTATGACCGGGATACAGGCGAGATCGTCCGTTACCACAGCATCCGCTTGTATGAGGTGGCAATAGCAATGGTGATCGCCGGAATTTTAGCTGGATCCGTATGTCTGGATATAAAAAAGCGTTATGCTATGAAACAGAGCAGCAGAGAGGTATCAAACAGTCTTCAGGCTTACCGGGCGGACTGTGCGTTCCATTTTTTCTGTTGCCGGGGACAAAATGGTCAATAAGTATGTGCGTTCTGTACCTATCCCAAGAAATACTTCCAGTGGAAGCGGAGGCAGAGGACATTCTGGAAGCAGTTCGGCAGGACGCAGCACAATACATACTTCCAGCAGCGGGAGCAGTCATGGAGGCGGTGGAAGACGTTTTTGAGAAGCTGGCACAATTTAAAAGCAGCAGCGTATGATGATAATAGATGCATCCGCTGATGCTTTATATGATCTGCAGGTTCCGGAGCCTGGAGAGGCAGAGCTTTCTGGCTCTGCCTAGTATAATCCACAATAATTATCCGCCCCTTTCACTTGTCTAAATTTCCATCTGCCGCGTCAGCTTCAATCGACGATGCTACCGGCATCGCCTCATTCAGCTTCCTTGCACATGAAAATTTATCCTGCGTGTAATGGATCGGTAATTATCGTGGATTATACTAGTACATAAAAATGTATGGTTTAGGATGTACAGATTACCGGGATCCAGGAAAACTTCAGGATCAGAAGGAAGCTTCAGGGGAAAGATATGAATTATACCTATATACTCCACTGCGCAGACGGGACATTGTACTGCGGATGGACCAATGACTTAAAAACGGCTCCATGCCCACAACAGCGGCACTGGAGCCAAATATACGAAGTCAAGAAGACCGGTGACACTGGCCTATTATGAAGCCTTTGGGACAAAACAGGAGGCCATGAAGCGGGAATATGCAAAAAACAGCTCCCCGGAAGAAGAAGGAGAGCTGATCGCCCATGGCTGTAATATGGACATATTCGTGGCTTCAGAAAAGTCAGCTTTATGCCACGAACTGATACATCATCATATAGTGGCAGAGACTGCCGCCCATGACAAACAGGTGGAAGATCTCATGGGGCCAAAGTACTGGTGCCTGGAATTGAAAATCGGCAGTTTCAATGCATATATAATTCCTCCTGCGGTGTAAATAATGCCGCCTGCTAAAAAGCCATGCAAAGCCACCAGCTGGAAGTGCAGCGATGATCTTGAGATAGCCGGGATGCACACCCATCCCATGGCAATATAGATCGGGGAAGAAAAACCACTTGGGGCAGGTGATCCAGAGAGCATTGATGATGATCCCAACAAGGGCAATGCCCCATACAAGACCTAAAAGGTTCCAGCCGGTGTGGTCTCCTAAAACGATCAGGCATACCGGTGTATAAGTTCCGGCAATAAGGACGAAGATCATCATATGGTCCAGCTTGCGCAGACGCTTATTGATAACAGGAGAAATATTCAGTGTATGGTACAGGTACTTGCCCCATACAGACAGATCATACTTAAAATAAACACCGCCAGTGCTGCCAGATGCAGGTAGCCTGGCGTTTTGCTGCTTTGATCAAAAGCGGGACTGATGCAATGGCAGCGGCCACCATAGCGATCGGATGGGTAATGGCGCTTCCGGGATGCTTTCATACGGCAGATGTTTCTTTTTATTTTGCACTCATAACAGATACCTCCTTGCATGTGTCATATAAGCTTTGAAAACTTTTATATGTAGTAATCAATACTACATGTCATTACAATTAATACTATACAACAAGTGATGAATTATGCAAGGATAAAAAAAAACGCCAGACTTTTTAAGGTCCGACGTTTTGTATTTATGATATGTTTTTACTGAATAATTTAAAAGCTCCTGTATCAGGTTTTATCTGAAAATCCACGATCCGGCCAGTTGCCGGATGTTTAAATCTTAAATGGCATGCACACAAAGCAAGGCTTTTTCTTACAGCTTTTTCATTATTTCCGTATTTGCCATCTCCATAAAGAGGTGTTCCATGACCGGAAAATTGAACCCGGATCTGATGATGCCTGCCGGTGAGCAGCTTTATTTCCACCAGACTTAAGTATTGGATCCTTTTCCTCCGTTTGCATACAGTCTAACACTTTGTATTCCAGCTCAGCTCTTTTTCCGTCAGGATCAGACTTATCCAAATCTGTGAACAGTTGTTTTTCTTTGTCCTGCTTAAGATAATCCACATATGTCCCATTGTTATCCACAGGTTTTCCACAGATCACAGCCTGATACCATTTTTCTATTTTTCCCTGCTGAAGGCTGGTACTAAGTGAAGCTGCAGCCTTGGGATTCTTGGCATATACCATAATACCAGATACCGGACGGTCTAGTCTGTGGATAACTCCTACATAAGGTGGCTGTGGATATTTGGAAGCTGTGGATGTTTCTTTTTGTTAATTTGTGGATATCTTGTGGATGACTGGCCAGGTGTTTTCGTATCTCACTGACCATGTCCGGGGCAAAGCTTTTTCCACTTTGTGATTCCAGACCGGCTGGCTTTATTACGACTATAATATCGTTATCTTCATATAATATGGAAAGCATGGTTGGGTTTACCTTTCAGGTGTTATTATTTTAAACTTTCATTTATGGTGATGTCGTCTTATAATAAAAAGTTAAGAAAAGTTAATATCTTCCCGGACTTCAAAATGAGGGATCTCAGATCTTACAAAACTGGGGATAACTTCTCTGGCTGTCTGGATAAACTGGCGTGCTGCAGGAGATAATGAAGAACTATCCCGGTATAACAACCCGATTTCCCTTGAACTTACATGATGGTCCATGGAGCAGAAAATAGGTGTATAGTCAAATTTTTCTTCATAGGTAACAGTTACGGGAGCAAATCCAAAGCCATTGTTTTGCGGAACTAAACGGTACACGGTAGGTGAATTATCCAGCTCCATAGAAACAGAGGGGGATATTTGAAATTTTTTAAATTGTTCCTTGCAAATTCATAGGTTCCATGTCCCGGTGTCAGGGAAATGAAAGGAATCTGTTCCAGAATACGAGGAGGAATATACTGGAGAACTCCAGGATGTTTTCTGGAAGTATTAAGTTATGAAAAACAGTTGCAGCACGGCTTACAATAAGAGTCATTTCTTCTTGAAAAAAAGAGGGACAAATGTCAGACCATCAAGATCAGAAGGCTTTGAACATATAAAAATACATCGATCGCCCTGCTTTTTTTACATCCTTTTGTAATTTAGCTGAATTTCCCTCGCTCAGCTTGACTTTTACTTTGGGACAGATTTTCTGATAGTCAGGAAGAATGCGGGGAAGCCAGCTGTAACAGCGGGTGCTGTGCATGCCGATCGAGATCTGGCTTTGAACATGCCCTGCAATTTCTCTCATTTCCTTATCCAGTTTTTCTTTCATTTCCAGGATCTTCAAAAGACCGTCTATATATCGCTCCCCCGGCATAGGTAAGCCGGATGGGAAAAGAAGAACGGTCAAATAATGTTACATTTAATTCTTCTTCCAGGTTTTTTAATATAGCGTGTTAAAGCAGGCTGTGATATATGGCATTGTTCTGCTGCCCGTGAATAGTTTTTGGTATCGGCAAGTGCCAGAAGGTAAGTGACCTTATCCAGATCCATTTATGATCATCCTTTCTGCGGAATACAAACTGTAATAGAGGATGAAACTCTAATGAATAAGTATTCAGAAAATTCAATTCATTTATGTTATAGAATTTATAAATAATTAGTATTGGATTATATTTGCAAAAATAGTTACAATCATATTAGCTGAAAATAATAAGGCTGTCAATATGATGTATGTACTCTCGGAGTCTTTCATGCACTTGCCTTTGCGGCCGATTTTCCGCCAGTCGCACCCGAATTTTTATCAACGTACGCACCGCGTACGCCTCAAAAAAATTTGGGCACAACTGACAAAAAATCTTCTCGCAAAATCAAGTACAAAAAAGATTCCGAGAGTACATATGTAAAAACAGGAGGAGGAATCAAGATGCGAAAACTGGATATGGCATGGATCACAGGAATATTTATACTGCAGATGATAAATTTTCCACAGCCGCTGCATTCAGGGGTGTCAGTGGGGGACAGATTTAGTGTTGTTGGCAGTACAGAGGAGGTTCTTGAAAATTAGACGAACACACGAAGATCATAGATCTTCAGGGAAAACAGTACTGCCTGGATTGATTGATGCCCATCTTCACATTACCAATACAGGTGCTATGAAGCTAAACCTGAATCTGGTATCAAAACAAAAGCAGGAGATCCTGGACATGGTTGCTGATGCTTACAGCAGTGCGAAAAAAAGGAGAATGGATCATTGGACGGGGATGGATCAATGATACGTGGGATGATCCATCATTTCCTACCAAAGAAGACCTGGATGCTGTGGCTCCGGATTCACCGGTATACCTTACAAGAGCCTGCGGACATGCTGCATGGGCGAATACAAAGGCATTTGAAACAGCAGGGATCACAAAGGATACACCAGACCCGGCAGGGGGGAGAATTTTTACATAAGCAGGATGGAAGCCTGCTTGGTGTGGTTACTGATCAGGCACAGGATCCATTTAATAAAGCGATCCCGCCGTATACAAAGGAACAGATCCAGAAGATCGTATTGCTGGCCCAGCAGGAATTCTTTTCAAATGGTTTAACATCTGTTCAGGATGCCGGCTCACCGGAAGAGTGGGTGGAAGCATGGCAGGAATTATATGAAAAAGAGCGTCTGAAATTAGGATTTATGTAAGCATGCGTGTACCGGGACGTCCGAATTACCAGGAACTGATGGATGGCTCTTTAAAATTCTTTAAGAAGGGACTTCGCATTGGTATGTATGACAATCGTCTTACAGCCAGAGCCTATAAGATATCCCTTGATGGATCTTTAGGAGCCAGAAGTGCATGGATGTTAGAGGACTATGAAGACCAGCCAGGTCATAAAGGAAATGGAAAGTGGACAAATGACCAGTTGTATTCTGTATTGTATGAGGCGCGAAGGGCTGGTTTCCAGACCTGGTGCCATGCAATTGGAGATGCAGCTAACCGTCAGTGTCTGGATGTATATGAACAGCTTTTAAAGGAGCTTCCAGATAAAGATGCACGTCTCAGAAGTGAGCATGCCCAGATCATTGCCCCGGAAGACATAGAACGCTTCCGCAAACTGGGGTTATACCTACTCATCAGACTGTTTTTACGGACGGATAAAAAATGTAGCAGATGCACGTCTGGGAGCAGAGCGCATAAAAGGTGCATATGCATGGAGAACATTGATCGACCAGGAAATCCTTTACCAAACGGAACGGATTCACCGGTAGAAAGCTGCAATCCATTTTTAAGCATGTATTGTGCGGTAACAAGAAAAGATGAGCATTTAAAACCGGAAGGAGGATGGCATCCACAGGAAGCAATGACCCGGGAGGAAGCACTGCGTTCTTATACAAATTGGGCGGCCTACGCAGCATTTGAAGAGCAGTTAAAAGGCAGTATCGAGCCGGGAAAACTGGCAGATTTTGTTGTGATCGACCGTGACTATATGAAATGCCCGGAAGAAGAAATAAAAGATATCTGCTCTCTGCAGACAGTTGTTGGCGGAGAAGTTGTATATGAAACAAAGTAAAGGAGAATCAGGTATGGAGAAGACAAAAGAAGAAAAAAGGGGTTGTTTTTCCGGTTTATTAATGGTGTTGAGGTTATTGGTAACAAACTTCCGCATCCATTTTATCTGTTTACGATCCCGATCGTGGTGGCAATTGTTCTTTCTGTGATATTTGCAGGTGTTTCTGTGACTTATGAAAGTGCATCTTCCAAAGGAACAGGCGGGGGAAATTGTAACAGTGACTATAAAGAACCTGTTAAATAAAGAGACCATAAATTATGTAACACAGAATTTATACAGTATTTATTATAACTTTTCACCAATGATGATGATGGGTCTGCTGATGCTGTCCATCGGACTGGCAGAACAGGTGGGACTGTTCGGTGCGTTTATTAAGAGAACGATCGCAGGTGTACGTCCGGCATTTGTATTTGCCATTGTTTCATTTATTGCGATCAATGCAAATACAGCCTCTAATGCAGGTATCTTAGGCTGTACAGCAGTAGCAGCGGCGGTATTTGCTTCAATGGGGTATAATCCGTGGCTGGGCATCATTTTGGCATATGCGGCAGGTAATGCCGGAATGTCTGCCAATGTATTTGTTGGAAATCTGGATGTACTGTTAAGTGGTATCAATGAATCTGTATGTTCTTCTCTGGGAATCGACACCTCTACTGTACATGTACTTCAGAACTGGTATTTTATGTTTGCATGCGCCATTATCCTGACAGTGGTATTTACCGTGGTAACAACAAAATTTGTCAGAGGCTTTATCGGCGAAGCAAAGGATTTAAGTCTTATTCAGATTGGCTCTTCAGATAAAGATTTATCTCCCCTGGAGCATAAGGCACTCGGAATACAGCGATCGCAGCAGTTATTTACCTGGCATTACTGGTCATCATATGCATTCCGCAAAATTCTGTTTTCCGTGCAGATGATGGAAGCCTTGTTCCTAACTCTCCGTTATTAAAGAGTGTGTTAACACTGTTATTTTTATTCTTTATGGTTACAGGAATTGCCTATGGACGTACAACTGGTGCTTTAAAAGACTGGAAGTCCCTGCCTAAGATGCTTGCAGGCAGTATTAATTCCATGGTTAATTTCATGGTGATCGCACTTCCGGCCTCCTTATTTATTTACCTGTTTAATGCATCTAATATTCCGACTGCATTAGGTGTTGCAGGTGCTGAATGGATAAAAACATCAGGTATCAATGGATTTGGTCTTATTGTATTTATTGTATTTTTCTCTACATTTTTAAATTTATTTATGACTTCCGGATCTTCAAAGTGGATGATCCTGGCACCGATCCTGATCCCAATGCTTTATGCAATCGGCTTTAGCCCGGCTTTAACTACAGTAGCATACCGCATCGGAGATTCTGCTACCAATGCGATCGCACCGATCTCTTCTGATGTGGCACTGATCGTAGGCCTTCTGGGTAAGTATAATACAGACAAGAGTAAAAACACCGGGTATGGGAACGGTTTTTTGCAGGCTGTATGCCATATGCAATAGCGACTATGATCACGGAACTGCTTATTTTAGGTGTCTGGTGGGCATTTAACCTGCCGCTTGGCCCTGGTGTTACTATGTTTATCAAGTAAAGAGAGGAGAGAACAATATGGAGATGCCTGTTTTCACTATCCGGGGTAAAAACCACAGAGAACGTGGAGTAGACTATGGGGTTCAATGTAAAGAACTGATACAGGGAGTATTGGAACGCTATATCCGGTTTTTAATGGCGGTCACACTGCTGTAAGCTGGGATGAAGCAAAAGTGATATCCAAAGAATTTCTTCCTTTTATCCGTTCATACTCACCGGAACTTTTAGATGAATTAGAAGGGATCGCCCAGGGCGCAGATATAGAGTTTGATGACCTTTTAACCTTAAATTCACGGTCTGAAGCTATGACTCTGGTCCGCAGACCCCCTTCTGATAAGGAGGAACTGGATGGCTGTTCCAGCGTTGCAGTATTGCCGGATGCTTCTGCCAATGGACATACGATCCTGGCGCAGAACTGGGACACTTATACATGGCAGGAATACGGCACCGTGATCTTTACAGATACTTAGAGATGACGGTCCGGATCTGATGATCGTTACAGAGGCAGGACAGCTTGCCAGATATGGCATGAACCAGGCAGGAATTGCCACGGGAGTCAACAGTCTGCAAAAAACATATAATCCTGAAGTTTTTGGAATCCCATCTGTATTTATCCGCCGTAAATTTTTGGAACAGGACCGTTATGTTGATGCGGTGAATCAGATATTCGGAGCGGAATCAATGCTTCCAATGTATTATGTGGCTGCTTATTGCGGCGGTGATGCCATGGGATTTGAAAAACTAAAGGATGGACAGCTGGTGCTGTATCCGGAAAATGGTCTGATAGCCCATAGTAACCATATCCGTCATCCACATTATGCATATCAGGTAGATGCACTGGGGGAACTTTATATCGTGACAGAAGAATTTTAAAACATCTTCAGCCTAAAGCAGGTGCAGTCACCATGGAAGATATAAAGGATGCCTTTAAGGATCATTTTGGATATCCTTTCAGCGTTTGCAGACACGGTGATAGCAGAAAGACAGAGCTGAACCGGATCAGTACGCTTGGGTGTATCCTTATGGATGTGACAGACCGCCGCATCTGGGTATGTAAAGGAACCCCATGCTGTGGGGAATTTAAAGAATATATGTGGGAACGTCCGCATAAAAATCTGACTGGGATCAGATAGAAAAATGGTGAAATAAAAATGAAGGATTTCAGGGCAGTAAAAACTGAATTGGCCTGTTATGCAGTGATTATTTTTGCAGCATTTTTAATGGGGTTTGCAATAAAAAACCTTTATGATCCTGTGAACCTTGTTACTGGTGGAGTATCCGGCGTGGCGATCATATTTAAAAGTCTGTTTGATATACCCTTATGGCTGACAAATACATTACTGAATATTCCATTATTTCTGGCTGCCTGGCGTTTGAAAGGATGGAATTTTATTAAAAGGACATTTACAGCAACTGTGTCCTTGTCAGTCTCTTTGTATGTTTTGCCGGAAATGACCATTGCCGGAGATGATATCTTTTTATCAGCTTTATTTGGTGGTATTCTTTCCGGAGTTGGAACAGGGATTTTATTTGCAGTACATGCCACTACAGGGGGCACGGATATGCTCGCAGCCCTGCTCCATCTGAAGATCCGTCAATATTCAGTATCTCAGATCATGCAGGTTCTTGATGCAATGGTAGTACTGGCAGGTGCTTCTGTATTTGGACTGGGATCGGCATTGTATGCGATGATAGCGATCTATGCAGTGTGCCGCGTATCAGATGGAATTTTAGATGGTCTGAATTTTTCGAAACTTGCGATCATTATTTCTGAACGCAATAAAGAGATCGCAGGTTCGATCATGAAAAATATGGAGAGAGGGGTTACTGCTGTAAAGTCAGTAGGAATGTATTCCGGAACAGAAAGGGACATGCTGTTTTGTGTTGTTCCCAGAAAAGAGATCGTCTGGCTTCGGGATATTGTCCGGGAATATGACAAGCAGGCGTTTCTTATTGTAAGTGATGTGAAGGAGGTATTCGGAGAAGGTTTTATTGAAGATATTTCCTCAAAATAAAAGATAATCAGAAATAACAGAAGGCTGTTTTCAGGTCATTCAATCTAAATGATCTGAAAGCAGCCTTTATGATCATGGTAAAGATCATGATAAACGCAGTGCCCAGTCTCTGCAGTCCCATACATCTGTAGCCAGACCTTCATAAAAATCCGGTTCATGGCAGATGAGAAGGATGCTTCCTTTGTAAGCCTTTAAGGCACGTTTTAATTCTTCTTTGCATCTGCATCCAGATGGTTGGTCGGCTCGTCTAAAAGAAGAACATTGGTTTCACGGTTGATCAGCTTGCACAGGCGTACTTTGGCCTGCTCACCGCCGCTTAATACGCGGACCTGGCTTTCAATGTGCTTGGTGGTCAGACCGCATTTTGCCAGGGCGGAACGCACCTGATACTGGGTGTAGGACGGGAATTCCTTCCAGATTTCCTCGATACAGGTGGTAGTATTGCCGGGAGCCATTTCCTGTTCAAAATATCCGATGGAAAGATAATCTCCCAGTTCTACAGAACCGCTTAAAGCTGGTGTCAGTCAAGGATACTTTTTTAAAAGCGTGGTTTTCAATACCATTTGCACCTACTAAAACGCATTTCTGCCCCCGTTCCATAGTCAGGTTTAAAGGACGGGAAAGAGGCTCATCGTATCCGATGATCGATCTTTAGTCTCAAAATATATTTACCTGGAGTGCGGGCTTCGGGAAATTAAATTCTGGCTTTGGTTTTTCCTTTGCCAGTTCGATCACTTCCATTTTATCAAGCTTCGTGTGGCGGGACATAGCCATATTTCTGGTTGAAACACGTGCTTTGTTTCTGGCTACGAAATCTTCCAGTTCTGCGATCTCCTGCTGCTGGCGTTTATAGGCAGCCTATAACTGGGCTTTTTTACAGCATAAACCTCCTGGAACTTATCATAATCGCCTACATAACGGTCCAGACGCTGGTTTTCCATGTGATAGATCAGGTTGATGACGCTGTTTAAAAACAGGATATCATGGGAGATCAGGATAAAAAGCATTTTCGTATTCCTGAAGATACCGCTTCAGCCATTCAATATGCTGTACGTCCAGATAGTTGGTAGGCTCGTCAAGAAGAAGGATATCCGGTTTCTGAAGGAGCAGCTTTCCAAGAAGGACCTTGGTTCTCTGACCACCGGAAAGTTCCGTTACATCACGATCCATACCGATCTCATCCAGACCTAAAGCACGGCCCACTTCCTCTACCTTAGAGTCGATCACATAAAAATCATGGGCCATTAAAAGATCCTGGATCGTTCCCAGCTCTTCCATCATGGTATTCATCTGCGCTTCATCTGCATCCCCCATATTGTCGCAGATATGGTTCATGCGCTCTTCCATTTCAAAAAGGGGAGCGAAAGCACTTTTTAACACTTCGCGGATGGTCATGCCCTTTTCCAGGACCGTATGCTGGTCCAGGTAGCCTACATTTACATTTTTGCCCACTCTACCTTGCCTTCATCTGGCATCAGCTTTCCGGTGATAATATTCATAAAAGTGGATTTACCTTCACCATTGGCACCCACAAGACCAATGTGTTCTCCCTTTAAAAGCCTGAAAGACACATCCTGAAAAATAGCCCGGTCTCCAAAACCGTGACTTAAATGTTCTACATTTAATATACTCATTACAAACTTGTCTCCTTACAAAACAATAGATGGCAGCACAGATAAGCCCATTCTACATGAGAAAGTGGGCTATGGCAACCGGTTTTTCACAGCTATTGAGGTTTGAGGGGAATATGTTAAGATGAGGCAAATAAGATGTATGTTGAAGCTGCAGCAAGGAGGTAAAACTGCTTATGGATAAACAAAAAAAAAAGATCATCCGAAAAATGACGAGTATTCTGCAGAATATCAGATAGGAGACATTTTCAGGTGGACAGCACCTGGTATGGGGGGAGCGAATGTTACAAGCGTATCGGGAATACCTCTTTCACTGGATAAGGATGAGTATGTGCTTTTAGAGGAAGCAGAGAAGGAAGTGCCGATTGATCATTACTCTTATGAGTGCGGTGTTATGGACTGTTTTTTGTGAAATGGTGGCATCCGGCCTTAAAAAAGCTGGCAATGAGCCATCCATGTGATACAAAGGCAGAGCGTGACTCCTATCTGCCCCAGGTAAAGCGGCTTTGCGAGAAATACGGGATCCTTTATCATCCACAGGATGAGGCGCTGATTACGGATCTGTTTCTGGCAGAGGCAAACCAAGATAAATATAATTATTTGTTTTTCCGTACCCAGGACGTTTATGAGACCTATCTGGAACTGAAAAACGCCAGAAAGAGCTGGAAAGCCAGTGTGGCGGAACCGAGGAAGAACGTTACCAGCTGGCTGTAGATTTTGGAGCACTGCTTTCTTATCCGGAACAGGGAATACGCAGGCTGATCGAAAAACAAGAGAAGCCAGAAGATAAAACAAAAAACAGACCTGCTGCTACAGCAGGTCTGACTTTAAAACAAAATGATTTTTATCTGTCTCCAGTATCCCTTCTTTTCGCATTTTACTAAGCTCTGCGGACATAGCGCTTCGGTCAATGCTTAAATAGTCGGCTAACTGCTGTCTGTTAAAAGGAATATAAAAATCCTGGCTTCCTGCTTTAGCAGCCTGGAAGGACAGATAAGATAACAGGCGGCTCCGTATGGACTTGGAAGAGGTGTGGAAGATACGGCGAGACAGGTTTAAATTTTTCTGGGAAGAAATATATAACAGGTTCTGGACTAAGCGGCTGTGATGGGAGCAGGCAGATGGATAAGCGGTCAGTACCCGGCCTGTATCTAAAAACAGGATCCTTGAAGGCTCAGCTGCAATCGCCGAGACCATAAGGGGTTCTCCGGGAAGACAGGCATAGCTTTCCGCAAAGGCAAAGCCGGGCCCCACGCTTTCCAGAACACTTTATTGCCCCAGAGATCATCATTTTCGATCTGGACCCGGCCGGTAAGGACCAGTCCGATGGAATGGATTACATCTCCGGCGTGGAAGATGATCTCGCCTTTTTCGTATTCCTTTTCTTCCGTGCCAAGGCACTGGAGCATGGCATCGATCTCTTCCGGGGCTACATCTTTAAATAAGGGTGAATTTTCCAACAATTTATGATTCATTTTCTCCTTTTGTTGTCAGAACAACATACATTTGCAGGTGATTGTAGTATATTTCTTGTATAATGTCAAGGAGGTATAGAAATGATACGCAGGATCGTTCATATTGATGAAGAAAAATGTAATGGCTGTGGACTTTGTGCCCAGGCCTGTCACGAAAGTGCCATTGGAATGGTAAATGGCAAGGCGAAATTATTAAGAGATGATTATTGTGATGGTTTAGGCGATTGCCTTCCAGCCTGTCCGGCGGGCGCCATTTCCTTTATAGAAAGAGAGGCAGCTGCATATGATGAGGCAGCTGTACTTGAAAATAAGAAGAAAAAGCAGCAGCAGGCGCTCATCCGGCACCGGCAGGCGGATGTCCGGGAACCCGTATGCATCAGATGAACCGTAAAACCAGCAAGCAGACCAGGCAGAAGAAAGCGCATTAAGTGCAGCGCCGATTACTTCCCAGTTAAGCAACTGGCCGGTACAGATCAAGCTTGCACCGATCAAGGCACCATATTTTGATCAGGCAAAGCTGCTGATTGCAGCAGACTGTACTGCCTATGCCTATGGAAACTTCCATAAGGATTTTGTAAAAGGCAAAGTAACTCTCATCGGATGTCCAAAATTAGATGACTGCGATTACAGTGAAAAAAATTAACGGAGATCATTGCAGCAAATGATATCAAGAGCGTCACTTTAGTGCGCATGGAAGTTCCATGCTGCGGCGGTCTGGAGCAGGCGGCCATCAAAGCTTTTAAAAACAGCGGAAAGTTTATTCCGTGGCAGGTGGTGACCATTTCTATTGATGGTAAGATACTGGATTAACTGTCTCTCCGCCCGGTGGCTGGGAAAAAATAAAAAGCAAAATGGATATCACTCCCCGCCCAGCAGGCGGGGAAAAAGATCATAGTAGGAGTAAACAAAATGGCATTTATTAAAAACATTGAACACGAAACCGTACTTTCATTAGCAGACCAGGTAACTGTGCAGCCAGGTCAGATCGTCAGCCGTACACTGGCCCAGAACAAAGCTGTAAGTATAACCTTATTTGCATTTGACAAAGGTGAAGAAATCAGCACCCATGATTCCACAGGCGATGCCATGGTACAGGTGTTAGAGGGAAAAGGCAAGTTTACAGTAGGTGGAAAAGAGCATTTCTGCTGCGTTGGTGACGTTCTTATTATGCCAGCAAAGGTTCCTCACGCTGTTTATGCGGAAGAAACCTTTAAAATGCTGTTGACCGTTGTATTTCCAACAGAATAGGAGTAAAAATGGGACTTCAGGGAGAGAAAAAGCTGGAAGATATTCTTACAGGAGCTTTGATCGGACTTGCCAGGACCACATATAGTCATTTAAAGACAGAAAACACAGACAGGGTGGTAACATGCGCCCTGTCTGTCCTGGTAAAGTGGATGCAGATGAAAAAGAGCTTGAGAAGCAGTTAGAACAGGTAAGGGCTGAAAAACTGGCAGTTGCCCCAGGCTGCGCCACCTGCGTGGCAAAGTGCGGAAATACAGACGATTACGATATGGACCGCTTCTGGAACGGACCGGTCCAGGTACGCTCTCTTAAGATACGCCTGTTTTCAGGATTGAAAAAACAGGAGGGGATGTATTTAAAGTTATTGAAAATGGAAATGAAAAAGACAGCCGTTTCCAGGATATCATGGCTGCTGTTTACAAAGGACTTTTTATCCTGGCAGAGGACTGGGAACCGGAGAAAATACTCCCGGCTATAGAAGAAATGGATGCTGCAGAGATCACAGTAAAAGAACTGCTGTAAACAGTATCTGTAAAAAGTAAGGCTTTAGAAAAGTTTTAGAAAAATTTGGCAAAAATGCCAGATAAGTATTAGCGGGAATCAACTTGAATCTCAAATACAAATATGGTAAAGTATGATGTATAATTAAACCATGAGTGTAATTCCACCTGTGGATGGTACTTGAGATAAGAGGAGGAATAAAAAAGTTGCCAAAGCGCAGTAATGAGAACGACAGCAGGAGAATGCTGAAGCATCTTTCCGCTATTTTAGAAAAAAGCGGTGTTATCATATTTGAATATCATGTAAAAACAGATACTTTGATACGTTACAATAAAGAGTTGGAAGTAGATGCAGAGATCCCGGAATACTGCGATTATCTCAGGGACAAAACACGGATATATCCAGATGACCGATGGAAAGCTATTGAATTTTACAGCGGACGTATCAAAGGCCCTATTGATATCAGGGAAGTAGATGATGATGGCGGTATTTCCAGAAAACGTCTTGAGACAGTTTCCATTTCAGAAGAAGGGGATGCAGGGGAATCAGACATTCTTTTTGGCATGGTCATTGATGTGACTGGGGAGTGGCACCAGGAAGAGCGTTTAGAACATGAACTGGTCCAGATGAAAGCGGCAGGGACACCGTGCAGCTGCTGCACTGGTTATCCGGAATATGACAAGGTTACAGGACTGCCTTCCTTCAACCGCTTCAGGGAAGAAATAGACAATGTGCTCACTGACGGAAAGGGAGAAGGCTATCTTTTAGTTTATACAGATCTTGAAAATTTCAAATACTTTAACCGTAAATATGGATATGCAGCCGGAGACCAGCTGCTGAGGGAATTTACCGGTTATATTATTGATACACTGAAAAAGTGCAATACCGCTCATTTTACCAGAGTGGTAGCAGATCAGTTCCTGCTTTTCTTTGAAGAAAAATGGAATGACACTTCTATAGATGCCATCAATCGTATCAATAGTGGATTTATTGAACGGCAGCAGAGAAAAAATACCCGGAAGCGAAACTGCGTCTGCGCACCGGCGTTTATAAAGTAGAAGGGGACTGCGCCGGGGCGTCCTTTGCTATTGATGCTGCAAACTATGCAAGACATCAGATCCAGGACAATTCTCCGGTAACAGTCTGCGTTTATGACAAGACTATGGCAGACCGGCAGAATATGGAAAATGAGACGCCACAGGGATTGACAAAGCCATTAGAAACCGGGAATTTAAAGTATATCTTCAGCCACGCTTCTCACTGACCACAGGAAAGCATCGTAGGGGCGGAGTCCTTAGTCCGCTGGCAGAAAGAAGACGGAACACTGCTTCCGCCGGACAGCTTTATCCCGGTTTATGAGAAAAATGGCCGTATCATTGACCTGGATTTCTATATGTTTGAGGAAACAGTAAAACTCCTGGCAAAATGGAAAGAACAGGGACTTCCACAGCGTCTGATCTCTATCAATGCGTCAGCGCTCCATGCCCAGAACAGCGATACCATCCATCGTTATACTGCTATTCTGGGAAAAGTATGGTGTGGATCCGGCTCTTACAGAATTAGAGCTTACAGAAACTGCCACTGTTTCTGATTATGACCATGTAAAACAGTTGTTTGCAAAGCTTCGGACAGTTGGTTTTCGGACTGCTTTAGATGATTTTGGAGCAGGCTATTCAGTATTAAATACAGTTATTGATATTCCGGTAAATACGGTGAAAGTAGACCGGGCCTTTATTAATAACTGCGAGATCACCCCAAGGGTATTTATTTCCTTCGTGAGATCATCAACCTGTTAAAAGGTCTTGGCTATCATATTGTATGTGAGGGAGTTGAGACACCGGAACAGGCGTCCATCCTTAGAAATACCATGTGCGATGAAGTTCAGGGATACTGGTTTTCACCGCCGGTACCAGTAGATGAATTTGAAAAAAATGCTGCAGGAGGGGCGGTAGTTAGATGTTTTCTCGAAGCCTTTCATGTAGCATTTACTGACTCTCTTCCAGGAACGTGCATTCTGCTGGCAATCGCTATTGCAGGGGTTGCAGTAAGTAAAGTAGTTCCTTTAAAACTTCCTATTGTTGCATATGTTTCTATTATCGGACTGCTGGCAGCATCCCTATTTCCCCATGCCGTGAATTTGTCATTGCATCTGCCGGAAAGATCAATTTCACCGCACCTCTTACTATGGTAGGCGCATATGCTGGTGCTTCTATCAGTGACCAGATCCATACCTTCTTAAAACAGGGCTGGAAAATGATACTGATCGGTGTGTTTGTCATGACAGGTACTTTTGTATTCTCAGCAATTATTGCTCAAATGGGATTAATGGCTGCAGGAGCGATCTAGGAGGTCAATATGGTTGATTTACGTATTACTCATGTATCTGTCTTGACAGAAGACGGAACGATTTTAAAAGACCAGACAGTAGATGTGACAGATGGCCGTTTTTCAAAGATCGCACCTGCTTCTGAAAGCAGTTTAAAGGTCAAAAGAACTGGAAAAGCTGCACCACAGGTATTAGACGGCTGCGGCAAACTTTTGATGCCTGGTCTGGCAGATTGTCATATGCATACAGGACAGCAGCTGCTAAAGGGCCGCGTGTTAGATGAACTTCCTATGATCTGGACCCGTATCATGCTTCCTTTTGAGAGTACCCTGACACCGGAAAAAATGAAGCTGAGTGCGCAGCTGGCTGCTCTGGAAATGATCCCATCAGGAACTACGGCTTTTATTGACGCAGGAAGCTATCATATGAAAGAAGCTGTGAAGGTTTATGATAAGGCAGGACTGCGTGGAACACTTTCCCTTTCTACCATGGATGAAAAAAGGACTTCCGGAGTCTATTGCAACTACAACAGAAGAGGCTGTTGCCCGGGCAGATGATTTTATGAATTCTGTGGGGAATATAAGAGACTGAAGTCAGCTTATGCTTTGCGTTCCCTGATCTCCTGTTCTGAAAGTCTGATCGCCAGATAACAGAGCATGCAGATGACCGTCAGGCTCTTTTACAGGCTCATATGAACGAATATCCAGGAGAAGTGAATTTCTTTCTTCAGCATTTTAAGATGCGCCCTTATGAATATCTGGATTCATTGCGTGTTTTAAGTGACCGTTTTATCGGTGCCCACAGCATCATGTAGTATCGGCCCATGAAAGATCGATCCTTCATGAACGGAATGTGCAAGTATGTCACTGCCCTTTCAGCAATTGTGCAAAGGAGTTCCGGAAACACCGGCTCTTCTGGAAGATGGCATTGTGTAGGACTTGGTACAGACGGTGCAGCTCATGGTGGATTAAGTTTATGGAATGAAATGAAGATATTCCGTTCTGTAATGAATGTAAAACATGGTGTTGCCCAGAGCGATCCGGGCCATTATGCCTGCAGCCCGAGATCATTTCCATGGTTACAAAAGAGGGATATCACTTGATGAAAGAAGATGGAGGTATCATTGCAGAAGGCAAAAGGCGGACTTTATCACCATTAATATCATGCAGCCTCATTTATATCCTACTGGTAATCTGGTGAATACCCTGTTAGAATGTGTTACAGCGTCTGATGTCTGTGATATATGGTTGTAGATGGAAGGCTGCTGATGAAGAATCGTGAAATCCTCACTCTGGATGAAGAAAAAAATCTTTTTATGAAGCGATGAAATACATGGAGGAAGTAAATACATGATCACAGGTATCACATTCTGGCTGATCGTAATAATGGTCAATCTGGTGGTAGGAGCCTGTGTGGGGCTGACAGGTGTAGCAGGATTTCTTCTGCCTATCATATATACGTCTCTTCTGGGACTTGGCACTACAGAAGGGCTGGCCTTAAGCTTTGGAGCTTTTATTGTATCCGGGCTTTTAGGCTCTGTTAATTACAAAAGACTGGAAATCTGGATGTGAGATTTGGGCTTAAATTGAGTGTAGGAAGCCTGGTAGGAGCTGTTTTCGGTGTGTCTTAACATGCTGATTCCGGAGTCCGGCGTAAAAACTTTGCTATATACAGTAGTTTTTCTTTCTGGTATCTCCATTCTTTTAAGAAAAAAGATAAAAAGGCAGCTGCCAGTGATGAACAGGCAAAGGACAGTACATTTGCAGGGAAATCTTCCCGCTGTTTTAGGTCTTGGAACAGTCACCGGTGCCATTTGTGCTCTTTCGGGAGCAGGCGGACCGGTATTGGTAATGCCACTTTTAGTCCTTTTGGCATCCGGTGCGCAATTGCAGTTGGTGTAGCATTGTTTAATTCTATTTTTATTGGGATTCCTGCATGTTTAGGATATTTTTTCCCAGTGTATCTCAGTCCGGCTTTTGAAAATATTGGCTGCAGCCCTGGTATTCCATGGTATCGGCGTTTATTTTGAAGTAAAATGCAGTCCGCATCAATCAGACATTATTAAAAAAAAGGCATTGCCGTATTTTCCATCTGCATTGCCATCTGGAAGCTGTTTCTGTAAAAGGAAGCAGCTTTTTAAATAGGGTTGAAAAAAATGTCAAAACTGATTAAACTGATTACATGAATATATCATATAGAAAGACTGCAATGGGATCGTGTGGAGCGCTGCTACACATTAGATAACAAACTGGTGATACCGGACACCATAGAAGGACTTCCGGTAACAGAACTGGATACATATACATTTTCCCAAACTGTGCGAAGGCGGGAGCAGCCGGCAGTAGAACGGGAAGGAGAGCCGGAAATGTGCGGCGAGGTCCTGGAGGAGCTTACGCTGCCGGAGCATCTGGAAAAAGTGGGAGCCTATGCCTTTTATAATTGCTTTCATTTAAAAAGCTTTCCTGCTGCAGTACAGTGAAAGACTGGGGCGCAGGAGTATTTACCGGTTGTACCCGGATAACAGAACTGGATATACGCATTTTCCAGAGGCAAAGTCCAGTTTTAAAGAGATCCTTTCAGAATTGCGGCAGATGCTGGTAGTAGACTACCGGGATGAACAGGGAAAACTGCTGGCAAAGCTTATTTTCCCGGAGTTTTTGAGGAGTCTATAGAAAAATACTCCCGCCCGTATTATTATGCGGGAAATGCATGGCTGTGGCCATATGTACCGGTATTGCTTTAGCGGAACTGATTTTCAGTTCTGGGAATATGACAAGCTGCTGCCAACAGCAGAAATTTTAGAAAGCCCGGTTCTTGTATGCCGCATGGCCATCTATCGTCTGTACTGGCCCAAAGGCTTGACAGAGGAATGGAAAGAAGAATACTGGAAGTACATTAAAAACATCCGGAAGAAGCGGTAAAGGGTCTTGACAGAACGGGGGAAAGAGAAATCCTTTCCTGGCTGGCACAGAAAAAAGAAACAGACGTCCGGATGATAGAGCAGATGATACAGGCTGCTGCCGGGCTGGGGGATGCCCAGGTTTTGGCCATCCTTATGGATGCAAGACACAAAAAGCTGGGGGCGCAGGCGGGCGGTAAACCGAAGCCCCAGCTCCGCACTTTTGAATTATAGAAGAGGAGGAAAATCCAATGTCCAAGAAAACAAAAGCACAGGAGTTACAGGAGCAGTTTACCTGGTCTGCTCCACATATTGGAAAAGATGCACCAGACCACAAGGGAAAAGGCTTTCAAATACTGCGAAGGCTACAAAAAATTCCTTAACGCAGGAAAAAACAGAGCGTGAGTGTGTAAAAGAAGCGGTCCACATGTTAAAAAAGCTGGCTATAAGCCGTTTGACCGTACTGCCTCTTATGAGCCGGGAGACAAGGTGTATTATGTAAAACCGCAGCAAGGCTATTATCGCAACTACATTTGGCAAAAAGCCATTATCAGAAGGCCTGCATATTAATGGAGCCCACATTGACTCCCCAAGACTGGACTTAAAGCCAAATCCATTATATGAAAAGAAGATATTGCCTACTTTAAAACACATTATTACGGCGGTATCCGCAAATACCAGTGGGGAACGCATCCCTTTGGCTGATCCACGGCGTTGTTGCAAAGAAAAACGGGGAACTGACGGAGATCTGCATCGGTGAAAAGGAAGACGATCCGGTATTCTGTATCACAGACCTGCTGCCCCATCTGGCTGCCGTTAAGCAGAATGAGCGCCAATTAAAAAGATGGCTTAAAGGGAGAAGAATTAAATGTTGTTTTAGGTTCTCTTCCCTATGAGGGTGAAGATATTAAGGATGCAGTAAAGCTTTCCATTCTGGCACTGCTTTATGACCAGTACGGGATCAAGGAAAAGGATTTCTTCCGGGCTGAATTTGAACTGGTACCGGCTGTAAAAGCAAGGGATATCGGTTTAGACCGCAGTATGGTGGGCGCTTATGGTCAGGATGACCGGGTTTGTGCATACACTGCACTGACTGCGGAGATCGACACCAAAAAGCCTGAGCATACCACAGTGACCATTTTAACAGATAAAGAAGAAACCGGTTCTGACGGAAATACTGGTTTAAACTCCGATTATGTCCTTCATTATATAGAAGATCTTGCTTCTATGGAAAAGATTCCGGTGAGAGATGTATTAAGAGCTTCCTTATGTTTATCTTCTGATGTAAATGCAGCTTATGACCCAACCTTCGCAGATGTATACGAGGCCCGCAATTCCAGCTACATCAACAAAGGCTGTGTTCTCACCAAATACACGGGTGCAAGAGGAAAAGCGGATCCAATGATGCAAGTGCGGAGACCATGGCGAAAGTCATCGGTATTATGGAAGATGCAGGTGTTTACTGGCAGGCGGGCGAGCTTGGAGCAGTGGATGCAGGCGGCGGCGGCACCATTGCCAAGTTTGTAGCCCATATGGATGTAGATACAGTAGACTTAGGTGTGCCGATCCTTTCTATGCATGCACCTTTTGAACTTTCTTCTAAATTAGATGTTTACCATACATACAAAGCTTTTAAAGCTTTTTATGCGTCATAAAATCCGAAAGTATAAAATTTCCGGAAAGGCTTTTTTTCCCGTCCGTGTATGGTATAACTATGTACAACGCTTAAAAAAGTCTGTTTTGTTTTCCAGAGGCGGACAAAAAGCTTCTGGGAAGACAATAAGCGAAAAGAATGAAAAGAAAAGGACATGCAACAATGAGAAAACTGAAATTATTATGTTTATGCGGTCTGACTGCAGCTGTGTTAATGACTGGATGTGCAGGCAGCACAGACACCACAAATGTAAACCTTGGTTCTGCAACTGTTTCTGAGTACAGAGGCGTAAAAGTAAATGTAGCTGCCCCGGAAGTAACAGACGATGAAGTAGACCAGAAGATCCAGACCAATCTGAAGCAGAATCCAAAATGAAGTAGAAGTAGACAGAGCTGCAAAAGATGGTGACATTGTAAACATTGATTACAAGGGCACAAAAGACGGAGAAGCTTTTGATGGCGGTACTGCAGAAGGTACGGATCTGACTCTGGCTCCAAGACCATGATCGATGGTTTTGAAGATGGTCTGATCGGTGCAAAAAGGGCGAGACAAAGACATTAAACTTAACTTTCCCGGAAGATTACAAAGAAGAATCCTTAGCAGGACAGGCAGTTGTATTTGAAGTAACTGTTAATTCTGTAAAGGAGAAACAGGACGCAGTATTAGATGATGCATTTGTACAGAGAACCTCTTCTTACCAGACTGTAGATGAGTACAAGGAAGGTATCCGGGCTGATCTGTTAACCCAGAAGCAGAAGACAGCAGAGCAGGAAATGGAACAGGATGTTCTTCAGAATGTGATCGACAACCCGATTTCAAGTTTTCCAGAAATGGTATTTGTACGCTACAACCAGATGTTAAAGCAGTACACCAACCAGGCTAAGATGTATGGAATGACTCTTTCTCAGATGGCACAGGCAAATGGTATGGATGAGGCTGGATTTAAGGAATATATCTACTCTTCTGTAAAAGAAGCAGCCAAGAAAGAAATCGTTGTAAAGGATATTGCAGCAAAAGAAGGTCTTGACAATATTACAGATGAGGATATGGAAGCATTTGCACAGGCAAACGGAGCAACCAAGGATACTTTAGTAAGCCTTTACGGTGAAGATACTGTAAAGGAGCAGGTACTTCAGGATAAGGTATTAAGATTCTTAGCTTCCAATGCAGACAATGAGGCAGAAAATCCTGCAAAACTGTCTGAGCGTGAAGTAACTGTTACTGAAACTGAGACTGCAGCAGAGGAAAGCAGCAGAGGAAACTTCCGAAAGCGAAACAACTGAGCCTGAGACCACAGAAGCAGAAACAACAGCGGAAACTACAAAGGCAAATTAATCTTACATTAAAAACCAATGGAGAAGGAGGATATTATACATGCAGCTCTTAAAAGACAGGATCCGTAAGGACGGCAAAGATCAAAGCAGGAAATGTGCTGAAAGTAGACAGTTTTTTAAATCATCAGATGGATATTAAACTGTTTGGGGAGATCGGAAAGGGAATTCAAGCGCAGGTTTGCGGATGTGGAAGTAAACAAGATTCTTACCATCGAAGCTTCCGGAATCGGAATTGCATGTATTGTAGCTCAGTATTTTGATGTTCCTGTTGTATTCGCAAAGAAAACACAGACCAAGAACATTGCAGGTGAAGTTTATACTTCTAAGGTAGAGTCCTATACTCACGGAAGAGTATATGACATCATCGTATCTAAGGAATTCCTCGGAAAGGTGATAAAGTGCTTCTTATTGATGATTTCCTGGCAAATGGAAAGGCATTAGAAGGTCTGGCAGCTGTAGTAAGGGATTCCGGCGCTGAATTAGTAGGTGCTGGTATCGTTATTGAAAAAGGCTTCCAGGTAGGCGGAGATCCGATCCGTTCCGAAGGCATCCGTCTGGAGTCACTGGCTATTGTTGACAGCATGGATGAGGAGACAGGAACGATTGTATTCAGGGATGATGAATAATAACAGAACAAAAGCTTTATTTTTTGATATTGACGGAACCCTCCTGTCTGAAAAGACGCGGAGGGTTCCTGACAGTGCGAAAGAGGCACTGAAACAGGCCAGAGAAAAAGGGGCATTTAGTCCCGATCAATACAGGCCGTGTGTATCCTCATTTAACACAGATCCGTTCCCAGGTGGATGCAGATGGCTTCCTTTGCGGCTGTGGTACTTATGTGAGAGTAAGAGATGAGGTATTATACCATCATATGATCCCACACGAAAGAGGTTTGCAGATAAAAAGAGACATTGATGAATGTGGACTGGACGGCGTGTTAGAAGGACTGGGCGGCTGCTATATGCACGAAACACCATCCCGCCTGCCACAGGTAGAACGCGTAAAAACAGTCTGTTAAGATATCTGGCTGCCCAATGCCATGTTTCTGGGAAGATGACAGCTTTGATTTTGATAAATTTTACATTGGTTCTGATGAAAAAAGCCGCTGCAAAGAGCTGTTTGGAAGAATACCTGATATGGAGGTTATTGATCGGGAAAAACGGTTTTTATGAGTGTATCCCAAGAGGTCATTCCAAGGCCACAGCCATTGATCTGGTATTAAAGCATTGCGGCATTGGGATCGAAGATGCCTATGTATTTGGTGACAGCAGCAATGACCTTTCCATGTTCCGGTATGCAGAAAACTGCGTAGTCATGGGAGATCACAGTCCGGTATTAGAGCTATATGCCACATTTATCACAAAAACAGTAGAGGATGATGGGATCGCCTATGCTATGAAAGAGCTGGGGATCATATAAGTATGAAACGAAAAACCTGGATCGTCAGTGCCCTGATGTATACCCTTGTATTTCTGGTATGCTTCGGGGTATTGCACTTTTTTTAAGAAAATAACAACTGCCATAGACAGTACAGAATATACTACAGAGACCGGGGGATTCAGATATTGTAATAGACGGGACTGATAACGATGCAGATCCTGACAAAGATCATAAAATGGAAAAAAATGACGGAAATGGTGAAGCAGGACCGTCAGGAGATATAGAAGAAACACAGGATGAGATTGGCACAAAGGAAACCCATATCCGCCGGGAGACCGGCTATAAAGGCTGGAACAAGACTATAGAGCAGGTATGGCCAGCGGTTCCACAAGAACTGCCGTATGCGCCCCCAAAGATCATCCAGGCAACGGATGCCCATTATCAGAGTGCAGATGCAGAGGATGATGGAGCAGCTTTTCAGCTTTTTGTAGAGCGGTGTGACGGAAAGGTAGTAAAATATCTTCCCAGCTGTTAGATGCATTTATGGATCAGGTGATCGCCGAAAAGCCTTCAGCACTGGTGCTCAGCGGCGATATTACCATGAACGGGGAGAAGATCAACCATGAGGAGCTGGCAAGGAAGCTTGGCAAAGTCCAGGAAGCAGGTATTCCGGTGCTGGTCATTCCGGGAAATCATGATATCAATAATCCTAATGCAGCTGTCTATTTTGAGATGAAAAAACTGCCACAGACAGTGTTACACCAGAAGAATTTTATGATATTTATCATATGTATGGCTATGATCAGGCTATCAGCCGGGACAGTGCTTCTTTAAGTTATGTTTATCAGCTGGATGAAAGAAACCGCCTGCTGATGTTGGATTCCTGCCAGTATGAGCCTGAAAACCTGGTAGAAGGCCGGATCAAGGCAGAAACCTTAGTGTGGATGGATGAGCAGTTAAAAAAAAGCCCAGGAAGATGGGATGCAGATACTGCCCATTGCCCACCACAACCTTCTTGCCCAGAGCCGTATGTACACCACCCAGTGTGCTATGGATAATAACGGGGAAGTTATCGATCTTCAGAAATATAAAATTCCCTGTTTTTAAGCGGTCATCTCCATGTACAGAGGATCCGCAAGCATAAGGCGGAACCGGGAGTGGCCGATGATGCCTACGGTATTCAGGGAGGTCGTTACTGATGCCATAAGTATCCCACCTTTGTCAGTACGGCATTTTACAGTGGAAAGCAGATGGGAGCATGGAATATTCCACAGAATCTGTGGATGTGTCTGCCTGGGCCAGACGTACAGGACAGGAAAATACTGATCTTTTAGATTTTGAAACATGGTCTGAAGAATATCTCCAGAAGCTCGATCTCAGACCAGATCGGCGGTGTAGTACGAAATGTGGGAAGTGATGTAAAAGATCCATGGCAGAGACCTACGCAGATGTATATATTGATTACTACGCAGGCCGCAAAAGATCGATGCCAAAGGGATAAGGACTTCAGAGGGCTATACCTGGTGGGAGCGGAATCTCCCGGACAGCTATCTGATAAAAAGAGTTAAATGCCATGATTAATGATGCAGACCGGGATAATAATTACCTGCTGCTCCCGGAAGCTACCATCTTAGAAGAGAGGTATACCTGGAAGAAGGCTACGGCTTCTGAGGCAACCCCATCGAAAGCCCTCCGCCAGTGATGCAGATTGGGGAAATATTCAGGGAAACATTTAGAAAAACAGCTCAGTCTGCTGCGGCATCTGGATAATAGTCCGCAAGCATAAGGTCAACCATACGCCCATAGCTTAAGACACCATCTGTCTGGCTGTGGGCTTTTAAATATGTATCATTTACCTTGGTGGACACTTCTGCTGTCTTTCCCTCAAAACGATCCCAGAAAACATTATTATCTTCCAGGTCATTTCTGGCTTTTTCATCTAATTTCTCATAAAGTTCAATAAAACCTTCATAATCTGCTTTCGCCAGGGCATTTCCGGCATACACCCAGCCAGTGAGATAACCACTGTAACGGAAGGATCTGTCTTCTGAGCTGGTGCAGGCCAGATATCCGATAAAATTTGCCTCATCTTCTCTCATATATCCCTGTAAATGAGATAATTCATGACAGATGGTGGGGAATGTTGTAGTCAGGTATCTCGCTGTTGTAGTTGGCTTCTATTGTAAAAGGAGAATAGATACCGGTCAGCTGCTGGACAGATAAAAGCCTTGGATTGATCAAAGGCTTGGGATATGGATACCAGCTTTTTAAACTGGGGATATTGATCCGCCAGTCCTTTCATGGCTTTCTGCCCTTCTTTTCCCATTTTTTGCAGATAAGGGAAATTCTGAAAATAAGAGAGATTCCCGGCATCTGATGGGGGAGTATCTGTTTTTGCGGCACATTTTCGTTTACATTATCTACCAGATCACTGCAAAGAGCGTAAAGCTCATCTATAGAATGAGACCGGACCACAAAACCAGCTTCATAGGAAAAAAGAATTTCTGTAATAGTTAATGCCGCAGTTGACTGTAAACAGAAAAAATAAGAGAGCAGCTATGAAACAGGGCCCCATTTAACAGGAACAATGGCTTTTTTAAACCACCGGATGAGACAAAACGGGATAAAACATAACAAAAAAATATAATCCTGCTTCAGATACTGAAAAAGGAAAGATCCTGGAAATGCGTGCAAAGATCCCTTTCAAAACAGGATAAACAGTCACAGAATAAGTTCGGGGCAAAGCCAGTGACCTTTCTGGCACAAAGACTTAATAAAACAGAAAGGATGCCCATGATCACACTGGCAGCAAAATATTTTTTTCAAATTTATAACCTCCTACATCCATGCTTTTGCCGTTACAGTACACGGCTCTCCATGCCCGCGCATTGTAACAGGATTTTGCCGATGCTCCGCATTCCGAATCGGCAAAATCCGCGGTCATTAACGGTATCATACGGAATTTTCAGTTCAGAAAATTCCTACCCGTGAAAAGTAACCCTTTGCCACTTATTATAAATGCTTTTGCCTTGACTGAAAAGTCACTATCATCTATACTTTAATAGACCCAGAGGAAAAACAAACGACGCCAAAGGCGGCATTTGCTGCCAGGTATATCGAGGAGACGCCAGCGGTGCGTCCGCCTCTGAAATTGGGTGCAACTGGCGGAAAATCGGCCGCAAAGGCAAGTGCAGGAAAGACCTCCCGAGAGTACATCATAAGTAAAAGGGAAAAAAGATATGGGATATCAGGACGATTACGTAATGCGGACCATCAGCGACTTAGTCCGCGCCATTGCCAGACTGGCACTGAGAAAAAATGAGATCAATTATGCCCTCCCTGATACAGAGGACAAATATAGTGATACAGACCGTATTTACAGGAAGCTTCGTGATCTGGTAGATGCCGGTGAGATCAACGAAGCTGAAAACCAGCTTTACGAAAATCTGGATGAGAACGACACAGAACATCTGGAAATGGCATTGACCTTCTATATGTATTTAAACCAGTTAGATGATGATACACTTTTCATGGCAAATTATTCCAGAGAAGAGATCGTAGAAGGAATCAACAGCGTCAGCGCAAGCTTTGGCATTACCGGATTTGAAAAATTTTGTAGATACCACTATGGTTTGACCAGATAATGGCGCGGATTACGAAAATCCGCGCACTTACAGGTGAGACCACAAGAAACACAGGGGCTGTTGCAGGATGACTTAAAACATTGCAGCGGCCCTTTGTGGCGGATATAAGAAAACGGACATGTCACCGGAGGGCGATATCGCCATGAATGAAAGAGGAACATCCATGGAAATAAAAGAAGAGTGTCTGGCCTATCTGGGGCAGTATTATAAGGAGCTGTTTTTTCGGAACAGCCAACAAAAGATACCGTTCCATGACAGGAGCGGGACTTAAAACACCGTTTAAACCGTTTAAGCCAGGAAACTTTAAACGGGGTGGAAAAACCAAATGAATTAAACGATATCCATGCCATGTTTGCAAAAAGTATGTGCCTATCTCATGCACATAAGTGAAGAACGTTTAAAACCAGGCGCAGCTCTGGATCAGTTAAGAGAAAACTGGGAAAAAATGGAAGATTTGCAGGATGCTGGCAGCAAAAAGATATGGAATATCTGCCGGAACTGACAGAAGAAGAGCTGGAGCATGTATTAAAATGCAGGGCATCCGCCGCTACCTTCTTACTAATTCATTAGAGCGCGCTTATCAGCTGTTCTATCTTCCAAAGACCATTAAAAAAGGGATCAGGGAGTCTGTAAACGCCGCCCGGAGGATGAGTATCCGCAGACCAGAGCCATGAAGCGCCATTTTATTCTTCATATAGGCCCAACAAACAGCGGAAAGACCCATGATGCCTTAGAACGGTTAAAAACAGTTCCCACGGTGCCTACTTCGGTCCATTAAGACTTCTGCACTGGAAGTTTATGACCGGCTGAACGGCGAAAATATATTCCATGTTCTATGATAACAGGAGAAGAAACACTGGAAGTGGCAGGTGCCTGCCTGTCAGGCATGTACCGTGGAAATGTTAAATGAGCATGAATATTTCGATGTAGCTGTTGTAGACGAATGCCAGATGGTAGCATGATCCATACAGAGGACACAACTGACCAGAGTTGCTTTAGGGACCCGGGCAAGGGGGAGATCCA
>VOFG01002562.1_pt1 | contig 33169 bp, 51 predicted proteins | sample 5384171 | NCBI WGS metagenome assembly VOFG01 (sample SAMN12384726, study PRJNA508395) | human gut metagenome | isolation source: healthy gut F | host: Homo sapiens
AATCCACATCTATTCCTGCTCCCAACACATTCTAATGACTACTATAACACCTACCACCAGTATAAAAAAGTAGTATCAGTTTTATAGCAAATCAATAAAAGTCTTTCAGAATACGGATCTAAGATTTAACAAATCTTACCTTTTAACCTCTTGAAGGGAAAGGGAGAAATTGATGTTACGTTTCAAAAGAGGGCTCCTTCATCGCTCCATACGACGCGTAAAGTCGCTCAAAAGGACCCTATATTCCTCCCTAAGTAAAATCCTAATGTCAACTTACACACCACTACACGATGTAAACGTAACATCAATTTACAGCAATACGAGAACTCACATTCTAATCTTTTTTATATAAGACAAATTTACCTTTTGATCTCTGATTAGAGAGAGGGGAGGAATAGATGTATTTTTTCTCCCTTTTCCTCTACTCAATATGAAATTACAATTTGTTTTATGAACAGAAGTTTATTGTTTAGTAACGATGATTGGATAGTTTCTAGATTACTTTTCCACAATTATTATTTATTAACATAGTTATCTATTATTGTTAGAAAGGGATTGATACTAATTTTTAAGCGACTTGCGTCAGAATGGAGCGAGAAAATTAGTATCAATCCCTTCCTAAAAGTAATCTAGAAACAAATATAAAAATAGATGGATAAAAACTAGATTTATCAATCATCGTTACTTAGTTAAAAATGGTTCATATACAAATTGTAATTTCATAAAAGTAGTTTTCAGTTTTCCCCACAAAAGTAATTGATGAACAAAAGATGAGATAATTACTGAGTTATTAACATTTCTACTTCAGATAATCAAAAGTTATCCACAGAATAAATGACAAACTAGTGATTTTTTTGGTACAATCATAACTGAAATTAGGAAAAAGTATATATTTTTATAAGTTTTTGTTGGATAATTTTAAGGTTATCCACATTTTTTCTCTTTTGCCCTGTGTAATCTATAAAGTCAGTTATTACTGGTTGGAAGAGAATTTTATTTTCACTTATTCACAGGTTGTGCACAGGTTATTCACAGGAACAACATGGTTTTTCCACAGCTTTTACAAGAGTTATACACATTATTCCTAAAGTTATGCACATTTATCGTAATAGTTATACACAAGAGGCACGTCATGCAATCATTTGATTTGAATAATATATGGGAACATATATTGCAAGAGGCGAAAAAGAACATGCAACATTTGCCTGATGCGTTGTACTTGCGCGTCACGTCATCGTTGATTCCCATGTCTCTCGACAGTCATTCGATCCATATTGGGGTCATGCAAACATTTGTTAAAAACTTAATCGATCAGCAGCCACAGATCAGCAAGGCTTTGCAGGATGCTATTACTACAGTTATAGGTTCCCATCGAGATATGGTGTTATTCGATTTCAATCAAGAGAGTGTAGATACTACCTTTGTTGATGAAAGTCTCATCGATGATGCACCTGTAGTGGCTCCACCGATGCCTTTACCGCCTGTGGTGGAGGAAAAAGCTCAACAAGATGAGTTCTACACACCGGTGTATCAGGAGCCTGTTTATATCGACCGCACACCAGCTCCTGTGAATATTCCAGATGAGCCAATGGTAGCGCCTAGTAAAACAGTTGAAACTACAACACCTACATTACAGTCTGATAATGTACCTGTGGATTTATCCTTATCTAATCTCAATCCAGCGTACCGTTTTGATAACTACGTTACAGGCAACGCGAACCGCATTCCATTTGGGGCGGCTCAAAAATGTAGCTGAGTTCCCAGGCGGTGACTATAATCCGCTCTTTATCTATGGTCCATCAGGTCTAGGTAAAACGCATTTGATGCACGCCATCGGCAATGCCATCAAGGAAAATCATCCACACATGAAGGTTATGTCCATTACGAGCGAAAACTTTATGAACATTTTCGTCGAAACATTGCAACGTAACCAAGGTAAATTATTCCGCAACACATTCCGCAATATCGATGTACTCATGATTGACGATATTCAGTTCCTTGAAAGTCGTGAAAGTACGAAAACTGAGCTATTTAATACATTCAATGAGTTATTAAATAACAACAAACAAATCGTCCTCACTTCTGATACGATGCCAAACGATATGGAGCAATTCGAAGACCGTCTTCGTTCTCGTTTCCAAGCTGGCTATATTGCTACTATGGAAAATCCAGATTTAGAAACACGCATTGCCATTTTTAGATCTTTGCTGGAACGAGAATATAAGAAAATCGCATTATCCGCATCGATAACGACTCCATCAACTACGTGGCGTTACAATTTAGCGAAAATGTCCGGGTGTTGCAAGGTGCTTTCACCAAATTAATCGGCACCGCATCCATCGACCAACGTCTTGAATCTATCGACCTAGAATACACTAAACAAGCCTTGGCTGGCCTCGTTCATACCGAAGAGGTGAACATGGTCACTATGGAAAGCATCCAAAATTTTGTAAGTTCTTATTTTAATATTAAAAAGCAAGACTTGCTCGGTAAGAAGCGTAAGGCACAGTTCGCATTCCCACGGCAAATTGCCATGTATCTATGCCGTGATATGATCAATGAAAGTTATCCGCAAATCGCAGCGGCTTTCTCTCGTGACCATACAACAATTCTCCATGCGTACGATAAAATTACGAAGGAAATTGAAAAACGAAGAAACTAAACGCATAGTAGGAGAAATTAAACAGAAATTAACAACCTGTGGATAACTCTGTGGATATATAGTGCATAACTTTGTGGATATCCTAAAAACCGCACTCCGCTGTGAGTATGTGGATAAGTGGTTACAAACTATCAACATAGTTATACACAACCCGAAAAAATCATACAGCTAGTGGCCCCAATTCACTTTTTACACATATGAACAGGCCCCTACTATTACTACTACTAAAACTAACAAACAATCAAAAAACCAGTAGAAACAGATCTATCGCAGAATATCTATAGAGCATCTACGATAGCAAACATAGAATATTAAAAACAAGAATTAGTTATTAGTGCTTCTACACTATATGTAAATCGTAAATACAAACAAATAGAAAATATAATGTGAAGCAAAGTGATAATCTACAAAAATAATAAATTATTAGCAATCAATATATATATCATAAAGGAGTTATAAATGCACATTACATTCCCAAAAGCAAATCTCCAAAAAGCAATCAACGTATTGCAAAAGGTATCTCAAAATAAAACAAGTTCCAATTTACCAGGTGCGATCTACATGACAACAAAAAATGGCCAAGTAGAATTGCAAGGTAACGACTTTGAACTAGGTATTCGTTTAACCATCGATGGCGACATCAAAGAACCTGGCACATTAGTTGTAGGTTCCCGTTATTTCCAAGAATTAATCCGCAAATTACCTGGCGATACCATCGAACTTTATAAACCAGAGGACGGTAATTCTTTAACAATCACATCTGGTTCTTCCGAATTCAACTTAGTAACATTACATCCAGATGATTTCTCCTTGGTTGAACAAATTCACGACCAAGATCATGTAAACATCGATAGCTTTGCTATGAAAGAACTTATCGATTTAACAAACTACGCAGCTGCAACAGACGAAGATCGTCCTGTATTTACTGGTGCTCTTCTTGAAATTAAAGAAAACGAAGTCACTATGGTTGCTACTGATACACACCGCATGGCTGTTAAGAAAATTACCATTGATGAACCAGCAACTACACCAATGCGCGCTATCATTCCTACAAAAAACGTTGGCTGAAGTATCTCGTTTGTTACCAACAGATAATCCAGCAATGATCAACATCATTTGGAACCGCACACAAATCGTGTTCAACTTTGAATCGATTTACATTATTTGTCGTTTAATTGAAGACAGGTACCCAGAATATGAAAATTTTATTCCTTCCCAATTCGACTCTAGCGCTGTTATTGACCGCCGCGAATTCGCTGGTGCCGTTGACCGCGTATCCTTATTAGCTAAAGATATCAGCTATAACGTGACTCGTTGATTGGGCTGAAAGTAATGTAACATTGTCTACTCAAAATAGTGAAATCGGTATGGCAAAAGAAGACGTAGCTGTTGAATTTAAAGGCACACCTTTCACAATCTCCTTCAATGGTCGTTATATCTCTGATATCTTGCGCCATAGCACAGGCGACAATATCCACTTGTTCTTAAAACAAAATGGTCCAGTTGTTATTCGCCAAGATAATAATCCGAACTATACATACGTAGTAACACCAGTTCGTACGAACGCTTGATCTTAAATAGGATTGTTTTTTTAGAAAAATATTATTACGTTGATGAATTGTAAAATCAAGTTGAACAAGTAATACAAAAAGTCCATACGGCTCTCTTCCTTTGGTAGAATGTAAGTGACTAAACTTTATTCACAAGGAGAAAATCCCTATGGACCACTTACATTATACCGCAATGAGCACAGAAAAGGACAACATCTTACATTTGAGTGCCGTGTTTTGATTCAGACTCGACTCAAAGATGGATGGAGTCCTAACAGGATTGCCAAGGAAATTGGCTGCGCACCGAACACCGTTCGAAATGAGATCAAGCGCGGAACTGTGTCACTATACAAAGGAAATATCCTCCGTTATAAGCCACTGCTGGTCAAGATGCTTATGAGCGAAATCGCCAGTCATGCTGCCGGCACTATGACTTTTTCGAGAAATCTAACTTCATCTCTTTTGTAGAGCAGAAGTTCTTCGAAGAAGGATGGTCACTTGATGCTTGTGTAGGCCGTGCCTTGAAAAATGAATTATTCACCAGAGATCAGATTGTCTGTACAAAAACACTTTATGGTTACATTGATCTCGGACTTCTTGGAATCAAGAACATCGATCTTCCGGAAAAACTTCGCAGGTCACCTAAAAAACACAGGTTCATAAAAATAAGCGAATTCTCGGTCGGAGCATTGAAGAACGCCCAGCATCTGTAAATGACCGTAAGGAGTTTGGACATTGGGAAGCAGATCTTGTTATCGGCTCAAAAAATAATAACGATGATGCCCTATTGACCATGATTGAGCGAAAGACCAGGGAGTACTGGATGATTCGCATCCCCGGTCGTAATCCGAACAGCGTCATGAATGCTCTATCAACAGTTCATTCTCAATTTGAAGAACACTGGGATGATGTCTTTAAGACAATCACCACAGACAACGGTTCCGAGTTTTCGACACTATCTGATTTAGAGACTCTGAGTAAAACACTGGTCTATTTTGCCCATCCCTACACATCCTGCGAGAAAGGATCGGTGGAGCGCCATAACGGATTAATTCGTAGGTTTATTCCGAAAGGAAAACGGATCGACAGCTATTCCAATGAGCAGATAGCTCAGATCGAACTCTGGTGTAATGGGTTGCCACGGAAGCTTCTCGGATACCGAACACCGGATGAACTCTTCGAGGCCGAACTGGACAGGATTTATTCTTGTGCGACCTGATGGACTATTTAGCTGGTAATGTTCAACTTGTTATTGCAATTTTCGAATATTATTACGTTGTATATTTTACTGAATTAATATACATATCTTTATTAGGTAATGATGATTAAAAGTCATCGTTACCTAATTCCCCATATAGTTATAAATTGTCCACTATAGGAGGACGTTATGAAAGAGCAACAGCAGGTACCCATTCATACGGAGTACATTCAAATTGATCAGTTGTTGAAGTTAGAAGGCATCATCGAAACAGGTGGTCAAATTAAATCTTTTATCGATGAAGGCATCCTTACTTTGAATGGTCAGGTTGTCACAGAAAAGCGCAAGAAGTGCCGTGTTGGGGATGTGATTTCTTGTGAAGGTCTCGATGTAGATCTTGTGATTACTCAAGAGGAGGCTTAATCGGTGAGAATTGACTCACTGCAATTATTCCAGTTTCGTAATTACAAGGATATAACGATTCAGTTTAATCCGGAGATTATTGTTTTGCACGGTACTAATGGGGCTGGTAAGACGAATATCCTCGAATCGATTTATGTTGGTACGATTGGTAAAAGCCATCGTACTAACGATACATCGGATATGCTCATGTTTAATGCTGAAGAAGCAGGCATTGTCGTTAAGTTCGAGAAAAGGATACACCTCAAAAGGTAAATATTAAGTTATTCCGCCAAGGGGCTAAAGATATTCGTTTAAACGATACAAAAATATCTCAAAAGAATTGATTGGTACATTAAATACAGTTATCTTTTGTCCTGAAGACTTACAGCTCATTAAAGGAACGCCGTCTGGACGTAGGCGTTTCCTAGATATGGAAATATCTCAGACCAGCGCTACTTACTATCATCAATTGATGCAGTATAATCGGTTATTACAGCAGCGCAATGCGATCCTTAAAGAATATAGAGGTAAGCAAAACATTCCTCTTGAAGAATGGGATTTGCAATTAGCCGATATGGCGAGCTTTATCGTAAAGAAACGACTAGAAAGCTTGAAGAAAATTAACCTTCTCATCGATTTGATGAATCGTAAATTGACAGGTGGCCTTGAGAATTTAACCATTGGTTATGAACAGCCGTATATGGACAATGGTTCATTGGAATATACAAAGGAAGGCTTTTACGAACGTATAAAAGCAGCGTTGCCGCAGGATCGTCATCGTTTAAGCACTAGTGTGGGTCCTCATCGCGATGATTTACGATTCTTTTCCGATGCGATGGATTTAAAGAAATTTGGATCCCAAGGGCAGCAACGAACGGCTGTATTGTCCTTAAAGTTGAGTGAGCTTGAATTTATCAAGTCAGAGGTAGGAGAATATCCAGTTCTTCTCTTGGATGATGTATTGAGCGAACTTGATGAGTCGAGACGAACGAATTTATTGCAGTTTATTCATAAACGAATTCAAACATTTATTACCACTACAGATATTCACGATTTTAAAGATTTGAAATCCGTTCAATTTATTTCTTGTGAAGGGGGACAAGTTCAGTATGGACAGCCTTGATCTTTGTTTACCAAAGGCCTTAGCAGAACTGAATTTACTGGAACAATATAAATTAAATACCCTCGTTCACAAGTGGCGTGATGTAGTAGGTGATGTCATCGCAGATCATACAAAAATTGTGTCCATCAAGCCTCCAAATATGGTGATTAGTGCAGATAATTCCATGTGGATGCAAGAATTACAGATGCAAAAAGAGGCGTATCATTGAGGCGATAAACAAATATTACCATCAAGAGGTTATCACCGATATTCGCTTCATCATGAAACGTCAGAGCTATGTGAAAGTAGAAAATAATACGTCTCTCACGATTCCTGATGAACAGATTATTACAAAACGTATTAACTTTGCTAATATCGTGCTTTCAAAAGAGGATGTAGACGCCATCGATACATCGTTGAAACAAACGGATAACGAAGCATTAAAAGCTGCTTTCCGAAAAGTACAGATTACGGCTCGAAAGCGAGAAATCTATTTAGAGCAGCATGGGTATCATCGTTGTAAGCGATGTGGCATGCACATGGAATCTAAAAAGAAATCTGTCCGACTTGTGAATATGAATTGCATCGAAAACATATTAAGGACATTAAGGCAGTTATTAGAAAGTATCCGTACTTTTAAATACAGCGACTGTCAGCAGTTTATACAATGTACCTTCCCAGATTTTGCAGAAGCCATGCGGGAATCTATATACTTTTTTACTTAGATAAAATTTATAAAGGGTCCATTAATCGCCGTCATATGTATATGGTGGCTATGCTCATCACTCATAAGAAGCCTGATGAGCTGACGGACCAGCACGTTATTAATTTGTGCAACAAATATCGATCTAAGTTCCTTGCAGAAGAGGAACAGAGGAAAATTAATTCATTAAATGGGACATTAGAAAAGTAGAGGAGGGATTCCTATGTACGTTCATATTGGGGATACCGTTTCCGTGCCTATTGAATCCATCATTACTATGGTGCACGCCAAGGGCGGAAAATCCCATAAAAGTCCTATTCATCACTATGAAAGCTTAGAGTATATCGCCATGGTACCAGAGGAGCAGATCAAGACCTATGTGGTCACAGATGATTGCGTTTATGGATCTGGTATTAGTATTAAGACTTTAATGAGACGAATTGACGAGTTTTATAGTATAATAAAGAGATAAGATTTATTCTGTACATGTGTTGTACCAAATTTCAATCCAGTACAGTGTGATAGATTGTTAGGAGGAGTTTGTTTCATGCCTGAAGAAAATTATGGCGCTCAGAATATACAGGTTCTCGAGGGTCTTGACGCGGTACGTAAACGCCCTGGTATGTACATTGGTAGTACGTCCATTCGTGGTTTACATCACCTCGTTTATGAAGTAGTAGATAACTCTGTTGACGAAGCGCTCGCAGGTTACGCTACACATATCGAAGTATCCATTAATAAAGATAACAATTACTGTTGTCGATGATGGTCGTGGTATCCCTACAGGGATGCATGAATCCGGTATGTCTGCGGTAGAGTTAGTATTAACAAAATTGCATGCTGGCGGTAAATTTGGCGGTGGCGGCTACAAGGTTTCTGGTGGCCTTCACGGCGTAGGTATTTCCGTAGTAAATGCGTTGAGTGAATGGACTAAGGTTCAAGTATCTCAAAATGGTATCGTTCAAGAGATTTCCTTTGCTCGTGGTCATAAAACTTCTGAGTTACACGAAATCGGTAAAGCAGAAGGTACTGGTACTACAGTTATTTTCAAGCCAGATGCAGAAATCTTTGAAACTACCGTATTCAGCTTTGATACATTGAAAATGCGTTTACAAGAATTGGCATTTCTTAACAAAGGCCTTCGCATTACATTGAGCGATTTGCGTCAAGAGGAACCTCGTGTTGAAAGCTTCCACTACGAAGGTGGTTTGAGTTCTTTCATTACCTTCTTGAATGAAAATAAAGAAGTAATAAATCCAACTGTAATTTACATTGAAAGTACAAAAGATGACGTAGTTGTAGACGTAGCATTGCAATATAACGATAGCTACAGCGAAAACTTGTTGTCCTTCGTAAATAACATCAATACCATTGACGGTGGTACTCACCTTTCTGGTTTCCGTGCTGCCTTGACTCGTACCCTCAATGATTACGGTCGTAAATCTGGATTGATCAAGGAAAATGAGTCCAACCTTTCCGGTGAAGACGTACGTGAAGGTTTGACAGCTGTTGTATCTGTAAAAGTATTGGAACCTCAATTTGAAGGCCAAACAAAAACTAAACTTGGCAATAGCGAAGTTAAAGGTATTACAGATGTTATCGTTACAGAAGGTCTTAAAACATTCTTTGAAGAACATCCTCAAGATGCGAAGAAAATCATCGAAAAAAGCAACGATGGCAAGCCGTGCTCGAGAGGCCGCTCGTAAAGCCCGCGACTTAACTCGCCGTAAAAATGCGTTGGAAGTATCTAGCCTTCCTGGTAAATTGGCGGACTGCTCCGAAAAAGATACATCTATGACTGAAATTTATTTAGTCGAAGGTGATTCTGCAGGCGGTTCTGCAAAACAAGGTCGCGACCGTCGTTATCAAGCGATTTTGCCATTGCGTGGTAAAGATCCTTAACGTAGAAAAAGCGCGCCTTGATAAGATTTTAGCGAATAACGAAATTCGTTCCATGATTACCGCTTTCGGTACTGGCATTGGTGAAGAATTCGATATTACAAAATCTCGTTATAATAAGATTATTATCATGACAGATGCGGACGTTGACGGTGCTCATATCCGTACCTTGTTATTAACATTCTTCTACCGCTATATGAAACCATTGGTAGAGGAAGGTCATATTTACATTGCACAACCACCTTTATACCAAATTAAGAAGGGGAAATCCCATTGGTATGTATACTCTGATGCAGAACTTACAGCTAAACTTGATGAAGTAGGCCGCGATGGTATTACAATCCAACGTTACAAAGGTTTAGGTGAAATGAATCCTGAACAATTATGGGAAACTACAATGAACCCTGAAAACCGTACGATTTTACAAGTTAGTTTGGAGGATTCTATCGAAGCTGACAAAATCTATTTACGGTTCTCATGGGTGATAAGGTAGAGCCTCGTCGTAAATTTATTGAAGATAACGCAAAATACGTGCGTAATCTAGATTTGTAAGAGGTGACCCATGGCTGAAAATCAAAATAATAACGTAGAGTTTACCTCTAATAAAGATCAACATTTAAAACGTTCCCTAAAAAGCGCGTCATATGAATATGATTGCTTTAGGTGGCGCCATCGGTACAGGTTTATTCGTTGCTGGTGGTGAAGTGGTAAGTACAGCTGGCCCTGGTGGTGCTCTTGTAGCTTACGGCCTCATTGGTATCATGGTTTATTTCCTCATGACATCTCTTGGGGAAATGGCTACATACTTGCCAATTCCAGGTTCCTTCGGGACTTATGCAAAACGCTATGTAGACCCTGCCTTTGGTTTTGCCTTAGGTTGGAACTACTGGTTTAACTGGGCTATTACATTGGCTGCTGAAGTATTAGCAGGGGCGCTCATCATGAAATATTGGTTCCCTGATGTACCTGCCATCGTATGGTCTGCTCTGTTCTTGCTCATTTTATTTGGCTTGAACTATTTATCTACTCGTTACTTTGGTGAAAGTGAATATGTGTTCTCTAGCATCAAGGTAATTACCGTATTCGTATTTCTATTCTGTGGCTTTATGCTTATCTTTGGCATTGGAGGCACATCTCCAGGATTTGCGAACTGGACAGTAGGGGAAGCACCATTCGTAGGCGGTTGGGAATCTATCCTTGCTATCTTCATGGTGGCTGGTTTCTCCTTCCAAGGTACTGAACTTATCGGTGTAGCCGCTGGTGAAGCTGAAGACCCTGAAAAGAATGTGCCAAAAGCTATTAATACAATCTTCTGGCGTATTCTATTATTTTATATCGGTGCTTTCACGGTTATCGGTTTCTTAATTCCGTACACTGATCCAAATCTATTGAATTCTAGTGTAGAGAATGTATCTATTTCTCCATTTACACTCGTATTTGACCGCTTTGGTTTTGCCTTTGCTGCTAGCTTTATCAATGCTATCATCTTAACGGCAGTACTCAGTGCTGGTAACTCTGGTCTATATTCTTCTACACGTATGCTGTATGCACTTGCTAAAGAAGGACAAGCACCAAAAATCTTCGGTAAGCTTAATAAACGTGGTGTTCCAGTGCCAGCGTTAATCTTAACTACTGCAATCGGTTTATTTGCATTCCTTACAAGCTTTCATCGGCGAAGGTACTGCATATACATGGATTGTTAATATCTCTGGTCTTTGCGGTTTCATCGCATGGGTTGGTATCGCAGTATCTCACTATCGCTTCCGCCGTGCTTTCATTGCACAAGGTAGAGATCTTAGTGAATTGCCTTACAAAGCATGGTTATTCCCAGTAGGTCCAATCTTGGCGTTCATTCTTTGCGTCATCATCATTGCTGGTCAAAACTACTCCGCTTTCACAGGCGATACAATCGACTGGTATGGCGTATCCGTTGCGTACATCGGATTGCCAATCTTCTTCGCAGTGTACTTACGTTACAAATACATCAAGAAAACAAAACTTGTTCCATTGAAAGAGGTTAACCTAGACCGCGATTTTGATAGATCGATAAAAACATATAATTAGTGAACCTGTTCATTATGAATGTAGTGAACAGGTTTTTTTGTAATTGATTGTATTTATATTTGAAAGCCTTGATATAATTAATCAAAATGTATTGTAGTCAATTAGAGAGGATACAATTATGATTATTACTACAACTATGCATATTGAAAACAAACCTGTTCAAGAGTACAAAGGTATTGTATTTGGTGAGGTCGTAGAAGGCCGTAACTTTGTGAAAGACTTTATGTCTGGCATTCGCGATATCGTTGGTGGCCGTAGCGGTAGCTATGAAGATTCTTGATGAGTGCCCGTCAAGCAGCTCTCGATGAAATGTCTCAACGTGCTTCTAAATTGGGTGCTAATGCTATTATTGGCGTATCCTTCCAATATAGACATTCGCATGCACACTAATAGTTGGCATCATGTTGCGATGCCAGATAATACCATCCTCTTGAGCCATGGTAATAGTTGCAATTTGGCTAAGAGGTACGTAGGAACCATTGCCTGTTTGAATTGGCAAGGATGAAAGAGCACTTAAGTTATGTTGCTCGTTGTCACCTAAACGGAAGGTAACAGGAATGGTTTGGTTCCCTTCGTAGTATTCACCAGACTTAGTACCAGATAATAGACTTTGTAAGTGTAAGGATACAGCGTAGCTATCGATGCCGAGTAAACGTGCCTTGTTTGGATCGATGTGAATATTGGCTACAGGTTCTGTATCTGGCCAGTCAAAGGCGATATTTTGTAAGTCTTTATCGTCTTGCATTTTTGCTTTTACTTGGTTGGCAATTTCTTTTTACCACTTTTTGATCAGGACCTGCTACGCGGAGCATAACAGGGTACTTAGATGGAGGCCCAATTTGTATAAATTGAGCATTTACGAGAGCTGAAGGAAATTCTTCATTTAAATAAGATGTTAATTCACCATATAGTTTATCCCGATCCTCTAAGGATTTTTTGTGACGATCACATATTGTAAGAAGTGGTTTCGTTGCAATTCTGGCTCAAGGTGAGAACGAAACGCGGAGAACCTTGTCCAATGTACGAGGTAAAGGTTGAAATACGTTCGTCACCTTGCAAATGTTCATCAATGATTTTTGCTTGGTTAGCAGTATACTCGATGGACGAACTTTGAGGGAATTGCATGGATACAATAATTTCATTACGCGTTGATGATGGGAAAAATTCCTGTTTAATTAACGGTAGTGAAAGCAAGGATAAAACGAAAGGCACCTAATGTAGCCAATAAGACTACCTTGTGATGTCCTAGTGCCCAATGTAATAGTTTTTTCAAACTTATCATAGAAGGTCACATTGAGCTTGTGCATGATACGGTCTCGTTTAGTCCATTCCGATTCCGGCTTTGGAGCCTTGTTTTCAATGATTTTATAACCCAATACAGGGCTGACGAGAACAGAGGCGAACCAAGATAGGATGAGTGCCATAAATACAACAATGGATAAAGATTTTGTAAACTCTGCTACCATACCTTGTGCCAATGCTAATGGCAAGAAGCCTGCACAGGTAATGAGAGTACCAGATAGCATAGGGAAATGCTGTAGATTGATAAGCAAAGGTAGCCGATTTAAAGTGACCCCACCCTTCTTCGAGCTTAACACTCATCATTTCTACAACGATGATGGCATCGTCTACGAGGAGGCCTAAAGCTAGAATTAAGGCACCTAAGCTAACCTTATGTAGATAAATGCCGCTTTCATACATCAAGATGAACGTCGTAGACACAACGACTGGAATGGTAAGGGCTACCACAACACCTGTTCGTAAACCAGAGAGATGCAAAGCTTACGAGCAATACGATGTCGATGGCTTCAAATAAGGATTGAGAGAAATCGCCGATAGATTCCTTAACGATATGGGGCTGATTCGATACTTGCTTGAGTTCGAGGCCGGCAGGAATCGTTTTATTCAATTCTGCTAGCTTTTTATCAATGGCTTCACCAAATTCTATATTATTTCCACCTGCATCCATGGAGATAGCAATACCTATAGCCGGCTTGCCTTCGTAATAGAACTGAGGATCGCTAGGGTCTTGGTAGGTCATGGTTACATCAGCCATGTCACCGAGGCGCAAGGTTTGGTTATTGATGCGGATTGGCATATCTCGCACCGCTTGAGGGCTATCGAATAGGCCATTGACGCGGAGATATACATTGTTTGTATCCGTTGTAATCACACCAGCTGGAACCATCATACTTTGTTGTTTAAGCGCTGTTAACAGCTGTTGTGTACTGACTTTATAGGATGCGAGTTTATCCTTGTTTATGGTTACATTAAGGGTTTGCTGTTGAACCCCAATGAGGCTGATTTTCTTAACATTAGGCACAGATAAAAGCTGACGTTTTAGGTCTTCTGCTTGTTGTCGCTTTTTCTTCGTACGAATACTCATCACCACTAATGGCATAGATAATGCCATATACATCGTCGAACCTGTCGTTGATGGTCGGTCCTTGAACGCCTGCAGGCAATGATTTCCATTCGTCGTTGATCATATTCGCTTCTTCCCAAGCGGGACGAATCTTATCGGATGGCAAATCCTCTCTTAGATTGATATAAATAACGGATTTGCTGCCATCTGTGAAAGATTTTGTATAATCTACACCAGGAAGGTCGCGTAGTTTTTCTTCGAGTTTATCCGTTACCTGATTCGACATTTCTTGTGGAGAAGCCCCCGGCCAAGCAACACCGACCACCATGGTGCGCATCGTAAATCAGGATCTTCCATGCGTCCCATATGGGTAAATGAAAAAATACCGAAGGTGAGGAGCACAGCCATGAAGTAGTAGATAATGGACTTGTGTTTAGAGCCCATTCGGCTAAGTTAAATTGTTTCATTGACTAACCGCCGTCCCTTCTTGTAATTGTTGGGTGCCTGCGGTGATGACAATGTCGCCTTTAAGCTAAACCAGATGTGACGATGACGGGTTCTTACCGAATTCACCAGTCTTGATAGGCACGAGATGAGCCTTCTTATCGCGGATGATATAGACCGCATTATTACCGTTAGAGTCTTTCACAAGAGCTGTCAATGGGATAGAAATATTGGTACTATCTGTGGTAGATAGATTAGCATTGACCGTCATGCCTAGTTGTTGCCTCTTTAGGCGCATTTTGTAAGGTAATTTTTACGGTATACGTTCTGGCTACAGGGTCAGGAACTGGTGAAATTTCACGTACAACGCCTTGTACTGTTACATTTGGTAAGGCCCAGAAGGTAATAGTAGCAGGGCTTCCTACATGAATTTTACTCAACTCTTGTTCAGGGAAGGGCAATGACTGCTTCTGGATCGTGACCGGCCGCTAAGGTACCAACGCTTTGACCGGCTGCTACGACTTGTCCTGCTTCAATATTGAAAGCTGTAATAATACCTGTATCAGGGGCCGTTAAATTAGTATAGCTATTTTGATTGCTGCTCAAATTAAGGCTTGCCTGTGCTTGTTGTAAGTGAGCAGATGTGGCATTCAATTGGTTTTCAGCTTGGTCTAATTGCAATTTACTAATTGCTTGTTGTGCATAGAGTTCGCGGTATCGTTTAGCATTGGTTTCTGCCAATTCGTAGGCCGATTGAGCAGCTTTTACAGCACCTTCAGCATTTTGCACCTGAGCTGATGTATCTGAACCATTGACTTGAGCAATCACTTGGCCTGCTTGCACTACATCACCAACATTTACAAATTTGTTGATGACACGCCCTCCAATTTGAAAGGCTAAATTTGTTTCTGTTTTATTATGAATGGTGCCTGCATAGCCAGCATCAGTAGTTCCAGACTCTTCACCTATAGTGATGGTGCGCACCTTGAGACTTGTATCTTCAGGGTGGCTTTTCTGATCCACAACCACTTATGATGGCGGTCCCTATTAATAGGGCGCCTATGTTGCTATGATTCGTTGATTCATAGAATCTCTCCTTTGACTATCGCATATAAGCCCTATGACACAGAACTACATAGGTAGTAATCATAGGACTCTATATGTATATTAGAAAACTCTAATTTCTAATTATATATTTTATAGAACATTTTAATTATATATTTTATACAATTTAATAATACTATATTTATATTGAAAGTTCTATTTTTTATGCAGAAAATTAAAAGAATTATATACTTAATTTATATAATTGATGATATTTTTTAACGATAATTTTTAAAAGTAATCTATATTTTGCTAGTATATGTATTATGTCTTATATTATGAATACAAAAATGTAGCAAAAAAAAGTGAGTCCTCTATTGATTGAGCTGTATCCAAAAATATGTCCAATTTTTGGGGGTACAGTTCATAGTAAGAGAACTCACTTCTTTAGATTTTGTCTATATAATTTGAACTTTATTTTTCTTCTTCTTGTTCTACAATAGGTTCTTCATAGGTTACAAGGATTTTATCGATACGAGTATGATCCATATCGATGACTTCAAAGGTATAGCCGTTCCATTTTGCCTTGTCGAGTTTTTTTGGAATACGACCGAAGAGGACGTTTAAGAGACCGCCCATAGTTTTGTACAAATCGTCTTCTTCACCTGGTAATTCTTGATCGATGTGAAAGAATTCTTTAAATTCATCTACGTTGAGAAGGCCATCTACGAGCCATGCACCATCGCGTTCTATGATTTTGTTTTCTTCTTCCTTGATTTCTTCCTCACCGGAAGGCATAAGGCCTACGATTTCCTCCATGATATCATGCAAGGTGACAAGGCCTGTAAAACCACCATATTCGTCGAGGATAATTGCTTCATGAACGCCTTCTGTACGTAGAACGTTCAATAATTTCATGAGTGAAATGGATTCAGGAACGAGAACAGGTTCTTTCAAACAAGCTTTGATAATATCGTGAATGGAACTTTCACTAGGACGTTGCATAATTTGAACTAATACATCGGATACGGTAACGAGACCCTTTAATTCATCAAGGAATCGGTACCTACAGGAATGCGGTAATGGTTGGCATTCTTGAGGACCTCCATGATCTCGTCTTCCGTGCCATTAAGATCAATCCATTTGAGCTGTGTACGAGGAGTCATTATATCACCTGCGTTCATATCTGCAAGATGGAAGATATTTTCTACGAGGATAGGTTCTTCCTCTTCGTAAGCACCCATGGCAACGCCTTCGGTAAGCATTTTATTAATTTCAGATTCTGTAACAGGTGCTTCTTCTTTTACAGTAACGCCTAGCATTTTTAAGAGGAATTCTGTGGAAATGCCGAGGAAGCTAACGATTGGTTTTAACGCTACAGATAGCCAGTAAATTGGTTTTGCTACTACAACGGCAATGCTTTCAGGGCTATTTAAGGCCAAGCGTTTAGGCACGAGTTCGCCGATAACGAGGGATAAATAGGTGATGATGGCAACGATAATGAAGGAGCTCACAGAGGCTGCGTATGGTTCGATGCTTGGAATATTTGATACTAAAATTTCTTCTAATGGACTAGAGAAGGTGGCACCAGAATACAAACCAGTTAAAATACCTACGAGGGTGATGCCGATTTGAATGGTAGAGAACATTTCATTTGGGTTCTCCGATAATTCAAAGGCTGTTTTCGCGCGTTCATTGCCTGCTTCAGCTAATTCTTCAAGCTTACGTTTTTTTAGCGTTTACGATGGCTAACTCCGTCATAGAGAATAAACCATTCGCAACGATTAGTACGATGATAATTATAAAATCTAAGATCAGATCACTGTCCATGTAAGTAGATACTCCTTTTTAATGACATATAATTCTGCACATGAGAATAATAGAAATATTACTCTAGTATACCATATCGACATTAATAAGTGTTTCACAGAACAGAAAAAGGAGGGTTGCCGCCCTCCTTTTTCCTTTTGTATGCATTAAATGCTACAAAATATGTATTTCCTTCGTTATCTATCATGATTGATTTTAATTTGTAAAAATAGTACCCTAATAAGGGTATAGTATGTATAGAAATTAAGATTAGTATAAATTTTAGGTCATATAATTGAGGCTTCATGATAGGATTACATAGATGGCAACAGAGCAAGAGTGGGAAAATGTATTACAAATTAAAACTTCTGGCCGCGATGATAGTCGTTCCGATACGGGCATCATCCGTACGAGCCGACAGATTATTGCGTGCTGGAGCGCTTGGCAAATAGCGGTCATATTCGCAAGAAAAATACGCTCATCGATTATGGCAGTGGCAAGGGCCGAGTGAGTATTTTCATGGCTTACCAAACGGCTGCCATTCTATAGGCATCGAATACGATGAACGGCTCTATGAAAAGGCTTTGATTAATGGTGAAAGTCCAGCAGCGCGCCATCGTGTAAGCTTTTGTACACGGTGATGCGGCTCTCTACGAGTTACCTGAGCAGGCTGATCGATGTTTTTTCTTTAATCCCTTTGCACTCCATACGATTAAGCGGGTATTAGGAAATATTTTTGATTCGCTATATCATAATCCTCAGGAGATTAAGTTATTTTTCTACTATGTTAATGAAGAGGTGGAGAACTTTTTTTAAATAACCATGTGCGCTTGGAACAAGAGGAAACCTATTGATTGTAGTGACCTTTCTTTGAAGTGCAGTAATTCAAGCGATGCAAAAGAACGAATTCTCGTCTATTCCGTTAACTTGTTTTAGTGCAGTAATTTAAGACATTTATGTAACAATTAGATATATTTTAATGTAACAGTTAATTAAATAACCTCGGTTTTGAATAGTGTTTTAGTAGTATGAAATGCATACTATTAGGGACGTATTTAAATTGAGGTTTTATTCTATTTTTAAGGAACTTTTACACATATTATTAAGGAAAAAGCAGATAAATTCTGCTATAATAATATATTAGAGATTATAAAATCAATTTATTTTTATGATTCTATACATTGATTCGTATACGCTAATGTAGCGGGTAGGACTGAGTGTATTGAATATAGGAGGTGCATATGGAACTCATCGATACAATGTTGATTGAACGCATTCGTAAAGCGTTAATTAAACGATATGACCGAGATCAACAGATTCAACAAATGATTGAAGAAATTGGTGCAGAGGAAGGCCTTAATGAGACCGAATTATCTATCGTTTACCAAGCGTATTTAGAGGTAAAAGAACGGGTGTACTATACATCTTCTCTCGTTGATTTGTGGAATCAAATTGAAGATGTTCAAAAACGTATGGCCTTATTGCATTCTTACGAATCTTTAGAAGAAGATTTATTTGGTGATGTGTTAGGCGACGATAAGGAAGATATCGTCATTTCTAATACATCTGAACTTGGCAAGGGCGCTAGTTATAATGATGATGTATATGCTATGGAACAGGTACAATTATCTGATGTTCCTGTGCATCATGATTCTACAGTGGGCATGAATCATATTAAATTGAATGAATTAAAATCTATAGACGGTCTCTTTACTGGTTTTGGTGAAAGCTCTGGTAAGGAAATGGCGGATTTTGAAGATACTGCGATTGAGCACCTTGATGTAAAACCATTAGAAGGCGTTGAAAGCTTAGCAATTCATCATTTAGATGAAGATGAAGCGCTAGATGTAGATGGTTTTGATGAACTTTCAAAAGATAAGAAGTCAGGGGAAGCTGTAATGGACGATGAGGATATGTCGTCTATCGATCCATACACGGCGGTGAATGCTTTATTATTTGGTAAAGCTGGTTTAGAGTCCGATAAAACAAATAAGAAGATGGAAAAGCTTCTTAAAAAGAAATTGAAACGCGTTGACGATGAATGGGCGCGTATTAACGGTTCTGAAGATAAGAAAACTAAGGGCGATAAAAAATCCAAAGACAATAAAAAATCCAAAGAGGACAAGAAATCCAAAGAAGACAAAAAGTCCAAAAGGCGAGAAAAAATCTAAGAAAGATAAAACGTCTAAAGAAGATAAAAAAAGAAAAAACACAAGAAGTCTAAGGAAGAAAAACGCTCTAAAGACGAAGAAAAGTTAAAAAAAAAGAAAGACAAAGCTGAAAAGAAGCTTAAAGTCTTAAATGATAAGTTAAAAAACAGTCTTCTTAGCTGATACTTTCAAGAAAAAGATAAGAAGAAAGACAAGAAAAAGGATAAAAAATCCAAAAGGATGAATCCGCAAAAAAAGCAAGAACGATAGTTTCCGTATGGAATAGTAAAGGTCTCTGAAAAAGATGGCCAAGGAGAGTGCTAGTGCAAAGAAATCAGCAGGTGCTGAGACTATCGACCGTGGATGCGGTAAATGCAAACGATGTAAAGGTCCTAAATGTAAGAAATATCCGAAATAATTGATAGTTATGTGTAATTAGTAAGAATATTACGTAATATATTACGTAGGATATATATATAGCATATATATGTAGTTTATAAATTTTATTACTCATTTAGGCAGTATAGTTATGTAGTTTTGTTATGCATGTAACAATATAGTTGGATTAGTGATTTAACAATTTGGTTATAGGATACAACAGTTAGGGGTTAATGATGAACCGATGGCGCGATTATTTGAAGGCATACGAACAGAGATTAAGGCATTTATCTTTTTCTCTGTTTTGTTGACTGCATTTAGAATCGTGTTTCTTGCAGTATTTCAATCACAACTAGCTTCCGTGACGATGGAGAATATCCTCACGTCCTTGTGGCTAGGATTTAGATTGAGTCTCAAGACCGTCGGTTCTTTGTGTTTACTAGGCTTTTTTAGGGGGGACGTTGGTACATACCTTTGTGCCAAAATGGCCGTCCTTGCGCATTAAACAGGTCCTCTACTCCATTGCGACTATATTGTTGACCTTCCTGTTTTTGGGACGCATTCCGTTCTACAAGATATTTAACTCTTTACAATGCGATGCTCATCAACGGTAAAAAACGATGATATCGGCGCCATTGTAAATACCGCTATCAACGAATATAATGCTTTCATGTACATCATTGGGGCCGTTGTATTGAGCGCAGCTTTCTTTTGGTTCCTAGTTCGTTTCCTAGCGTGGAACACGAAGAAATATAGTGATTACGCTGTTGACCTAAGGAATGGTGATGATGCGGATACTGTAAGAAATAGTGATTCTGCATATAATCGACGACTTTGTACTACTTGGTATCCTAAGACGAAGAAAACGCAATGGATGACGGGTATTGGGCTGGCTATTGTTATTGGCGTATTAGGACTATTCTTTAGATTTGGCGGTGCTTTCAGCTATGCGAACTCCATCAACTGGGAAAGTGCGGCCCGCCTCAGTTCCAAATCTGTTAAACGAAAATATCCTCGATGATGTACAAGCGCTCTATCGTGTTAAAAGCATTGCTAAACGGACGGCTGAGCTTGAGGTTATCAACTTAACACCTCAAGAGTTAAACGAAAAAATCACTTCCGTTGGTGGTAAGTTTAACGGTACAAATTTTGACGGTTCTTTCACCAGAACCATTACAACACAGCGATTAGCGGAGCAACCACAGTCCATAAACCTCGTTCTTGGAGAATCCTATGGCTTGTGGCCGTTCCTCGCTGAATATAACGAGCCTGGTGCGTACCTCGTTGAGCAAGGTCGTAAATACGCTGCCAGCCCTCAAGCGATGAGCACGCAACTAGCTCTTGCCCAAGGCACAGGCACGATGCCGGCCATCAATGGTTTGTTGACAGGGATGCCTGATACAGGGCTATATCCTAACTATGAAGGTGAAAGTTTCAAAGAACCTTATGGTTTAGGCATTGGTCCTGTTATGAAAAAAGCTAGGCTACAAGACTGTATTCTGGTATGGTGGCTTTAGCACATGGCAAAATGTTAAAAACTTTGTTTTATCTCAAGGTTTCGATGAATTCCACGATGCCTCTGAAATGCCAAGCGAAGACGGCAATGCTTGGGGGCGTAGGCGATAAAGACTTGTTTAAAGCTATTTCTGCCTACATGGATCAGCATAGAGGGAAAAAATCCTCAATGTGATTATGACCACCTCTAATCATCCACCGTATAGCATCAATGTGGCTAAGGAAGGCTACGATGTGAATAAGGTAAAAAGGGTCATTTGCCAGATTCTATCGAAGAAAACGATAAGCAATTGAATGAAATGGGTCATATTTGGTACGCAGACCACGTGATGGGGAACTTTATTGCTAATGAAGAAAAAGCAGATCCGTCTGCGCTCTTCGTCATTACAGGTGACCATAGCGAACGCTTTAACTTTGCTCGTGAAGTAGGGCCTAATGTGGCATCTACGATTCCGATTATCTTCTATGGTCGAGGTATTCATAAAGATTGGCTTGCGCCTAATGCCTTTGGCATGAGCATTCAAATCATTCCAACCTTGGCGGAATTGGTAGGCCGACCTGGTCAAACCTATGAAGCGATGGTACCAAGCTTGTTTACACAAGAGGAATTTGTATTTAATCATAGACTATATCTCGATAAAAGTGGCAAAGTGTTAGAACAAAGTGCGCATGCCTCAATCCTATGGGGATATGATTAAAAACATGCGTGAACTTGCGGCATGGCGCATTAAACATGGGGATGTCATCAAATAAAGAAATATACATTTTTATCCATTAAATTTAATTGATTTGTAAGTTAAAGGATTATCTATGAGTACTGTGACGGCTATTATCTTAGCGCGCAATGAAGAACAACATATTGTAGATTGTATTAAGAGTATTCAATTTGCTGATGAAATTTTAGTCATCGATGATGGCAGTACAGATCAGACAGTATCACTTGCTACGGGATTGGGTGCAAAGGTTATACCGCATCCTTTAAATGGAGATTGGTCACAACAACGACGCTTTGGTATTTCACAAGCCCAGAGTGAATGGATTCTATTTGTCGACTCTGATGAGCGCATATCACAAGAGTTAGCAAAGTCTATTCAACGAGCTATCCAAGGTGAACCGAAGGCTTATTGGTTACATAGATATAATCTATTCCATCATAATCAGGCAACTCATGGTGTGGTAAGACCTGATAAGGTGTTACGATTGATGCCTCGAGAGGGAGCAACTGTGGAAGGGCTGTTCACGAAGCTTTTATCAGTCCGTATCCACAAGATACATTAGAGGGAAAATTGTATCATTATACGTATGATAATTGGCATCAATTTTTTGAGAAGTTCAATAAGTATACGACGGTAGCAGCTAATAAATACAAGGCACAAGGGAAGTCTTGTAATTTTTTAGGGGATATTATATTGCGCCCTACATGGGCATTTTTCAAGATATATATTTTGCAAGGTGGCATATTAGACGGAAAAATAGGTTTTCTATTATCGATCTATCATATGATGTACACCATGACAAAGTATGTAAAATTGTATTATTTGAATAAATCTAATGGACAATTATAATCAGTAATGTAGTATAAGTAGGTTGCTATGGGGGAAGTATTGTTCTTTAAGTAGATATGGAAGTATAAATGAGTGAACAATTTTTTTCTATCCCTACAACAAAAATAAAATTAATGATTTGGGCACCCATATTGAGTAGTATCTTTCGAATCATTTTTATGATTATTTATAATCCGTATTCAACATGGAAAGGTCGTTGGAAATCAGCTCTAGGTTCATTGCGTTACGGCTTTTGGTGGGGCATGGATTTTGATGCCTATGTATTCTTATTACCTTTTAGTCTTGGTGACACTCCCTGCACTATGGTTTGAAGGGTACCATCAAATAGAAGATTCCATACGATTAGTAGGTCTAACGATGTATTCCTGTGTACTGTACGCAGCCTTTGCAGGAAAAATGATCTTCTACAAGCATTTCCATGATACGTACAACTATATGGTTCATTATGGAAATCATGCAGAGAAACGGAATTTGATTGATGTATTCTTTAATCAAGACCGAGGAATTCTTGTCATTCTAGGATTGATTCCTATTGCAGTTATATCCTGGTTCATGGGAGGTTTCTTCTTATCCTTGCCATCTATACCATATCCAAACATTGAAGGAACCTGGCCTACTGTAGCTTGGAATATAGGACTTGTGGCGGCATCTGTTCTAGGATTCTATTGGTTCCGCTACGGTGGTACCTTATCTCATGATGATAAACCAGAATGGGATACGATTCCTACAGTGGTAAAAGAAGATATATTCTTTGCTCGTGCTACAGTGCCAGATTTATGTGCCTTAGAAACGGTGTTTAAACATCCGCTACGTGATGAATATACCGCATCTCCTGAAGATATTGATGACGCCATTTATCGTATTGTTCCTAACGAATACAAAGATTCATGGCAGGATCTACACACACCGCTTCATGCATTTAAACGTGTTGCATCAGGTCCTCGTATTGATAAACCGCAAAGCATATTTTCTTTATTGTTGGTGAAAGTATCCCTCAATGGTCTCTTTTGATGAACCTTATAAGGATCTCAATATATGTCCTGGTTTATGGGATTTTAAAGATAATCCTCATACGGTGCAAGTACCTAATTTCTTGCCTGCTGGTAATGTGTCTCGTCCATCCATTGTAAGTCTATTATCCGGCGTCTATGATGCGGGTATGGAAATCAATGAACGGGAAGCTTTTGGCATGAACCGTTGCCGACCTCTTTGGCAGCTCAAATGAAGCGATTAGGCTATGATACGATTTTATTGGTATGGCGGGAATGCATCGTATGGCAACTTTAATCACTTTGGTAAGGCCCAAGGTTTTGATCGCGTGGAAAGCGCTTCTGTTTTCTGTGGTCCTGATGCACCTAAAACTTGGGTGGGCGTATACGATCACGTATTTTTAGAGAATATAACGGAACAAATTAAAGGATTAGATCATCCGACATTCCATTTTATTTATACTACATCCAATCATGGGCCTTATAAAATGGAGGATTCCTTATTAGATTATGATCCTGAAAAGGTCATGCCGAATCTTGGGGATGATGTAAAGGCCAACAAGAAACGCAATAAAGAATTGGCTACCTATCGCTATAGTGATAAGGCAATATTTAACTTTGTAAATGCTATGAAAGAGGCCTTTCAGATAGTTTATTTGTTGTTACAGGTGATCACTCTAATCTATTTGGCTCATTGAATAATACATCTTTAATTCAACGGGACTATACCTTGCGCGATACATTCTGTACCGTAGGGTTGTTACAACATCCTGCTTTCGCTAAGGATGTGATTACGGTGCCCATTGGCACGCATATGAGCCTCATGCCTACCATTATTGAAACCATTGCACCAAAGGGTTTTGAATATTATTCCATTGTGCCGTCCTTGTTTGATGAGCGGCCAGAAACTTTAGTTACGCCGTACCAGTGGATTACGCCGCATATGATGGGCGATGTTCGCATGGATTATGGTGAAAGCAACATACCGTCCTATAAACCGGTTGAGCCAATTCGGCCTATTGATAATCATGGGGATGATGCTCGTGATTGGACATTGTTGACCATGTGGCTCATTAATCATGAGGACAGTATGAATAAGTCGTAGTATAATTAGACGATGATATCTATTGATGTATATGTAAACATTATTTCGAATACATCAATGGATGCCACTATATGTGTATTGATCTGTATATGATAGGAGGAACCTATGTCTATAATCAATATTGTAGGCGCCAAAATTTGGGGCGGTGGTGAACAATATGTATATGATATTTGTAAACAATTACAACAACGACATAGGGCTGCTTATACCTTAGTAGACCAATCAAATGAAGAGATGCAATCTCGCTATGCTCTCAAGTCGGCCATGTGATGACTGCCAATCTCTATACTTTGAAGGGTTTTCTATCTGTTAATGCAGTAGCCAAACAGATGAAAGCACAAGGAATTAATAATTGTATGCCACTCTGGTAAATATATCTTATTCTGTATTGCTCTTAAGCAGTTAACGGGTGCTAAATTGATGTTTATTAAACATAATCTTGTACCTGGCCAAAAACAGATATGTATCATAAATGGATCAATTCACAAGTAGATGCCTTTGTATGTGTATCTAAACTCGTTTATGATGACCTTATGACACCTATTATTAAGAATACTAGTAAATATTATATTGTTTATAATGGTATTGATCCAAATAGATTTCTTTCATTTGCAGATAATGTGCCAATGAAATCTAAAGTTACTACATTTGGATATAGTGCGCGTATTACAGAACGTAAGGGGTTTATATCTGATTTTAAGTGCTCTTGAACAGATTCATCAAAACAATCCAGATATTCGGTTGATTATATCGGGGGCTGGTACAGAGGATCAAATCAAAAAACTTAAAGACTATATAGATGCGCATCACATGCATTCTTATGTTGAATTTATAGGTTTTACACCTGATATTGAAGGTTTATATAGATCAATTGATTGCTTGTTATTGCCAACTGTAACGCGTGAAGCCTTTGGTCTTGTTATTTGTGAGGCTATGTATTGCGGTGTACCAGTCATTACGAGTGGATCTGGGGCTCAGAGAGAAATTATAGAAGATGGTATATCTGGATTTATTGTTGATCCTTTGAATGAACATACATTACAACAAGCAGTGGAGCATGTGATGAGTGATGCGGTAGATTTATCAAGTATTATCACAAATGCACGACGTGTTGTTGAGGAACGATTCATTGTTAATCGTGTAGCTGATGAATTAGTTGCGATTATAGATAATTTACACTCCACTAATCATTAATGATAAAGTTTGTTAGTTGTATTAGTGGATAGGAGTATGAGATGGGATATTTACAAATACAATGGCAGCTGAGGTCGTAAGATTTACGGCAAGCGTAGTTGGAGGGAAACACGTCGTACCTTCTTACATACAATGCGCTCCATACGAAATAAACGAGAAATAGAGGCGCTAGAGAACTACTTTGCAAGTTACACGCCTGATTTAACACTATTAGACCGACAAGTTGGTTTATTTGAGTTGATGACAAGATTTTTCTTGTTTAAAAAGCTCTACACCTCAGGAACGATTAGAGGCTATTGTTAATCATTTTGATTATTTGAAAGATATATTTACAGATGAAGCAATTCGTGAGATGTACTCTGTAGATCCTGATAATATTTATGATGACGTAAGTCGGATGAATCGTGGCTATATCGTATGGGAATCGGTAGACCTTGATATGGTAGCTCGTTTATATTATGGACCTGGTCAGCGTAAAAGAAGGTTTTTTGACCTTGTTACTCACCTTGGGTAATCAAGGGGTATACCATGCTAACTTCCGTTTTGGTAAAGGTTTTAATGGGGAATCTGCTATGTGGATTGGTACGATTCAAGGTTATAAAGATGGTCTTGATAATGCTAAAAATAGTTACAAAAAAGATGTTTGGCTATCGTCCAAAAACTTTATCATGTTCCTATTACGTCATATTGCGACCATTTGTAAGGTAGAATCTATTTACGCTGTATCTGATGAAGGCTTTTTATGCGAATACTCATTTAGTTCGCGGTCATCGTGCAAAGGTAGCTGAGCTAGATTCATTGTGGGGGAGGAATCTGGCGGTGTACTATGTAGTGATGAACGTTTTTCAAAATTCCTTTAGAGGAATATCGTAAGCCTATTGAGGAGATAAAGTCACAAAAACGTAGCCAATATCGTAAACGCTATGAATTACTCGATCAATATGAACAAGAAATTCAAGAACATATGAAAAATTTAATAAAATAAGTATACATTTATACGTTATATGTAAGTCGTAACTATACTTAATTATTAGATAATAACAATAAGGGGATAAGGGTGTTAGTATGAAATCTTGGATACTTAAGAATTATGAAATGATACTTACTGTACTCATTTCAATTATGATATGTACGACGCGGTCATCTATGGCTTTTGGTAATTTTATTTATGGACTTATAGTACTCGTTACACTTTTTAACATGGTGGTATAAAAGAGATGAAGTTTCTATACCAAATTCGATACGCCAATATGGATGGGCGTACTTAGGTATGCTGTTATGTATATTACCGTCTGCATTTATTAGTGATAATATACGAGTGACGACTAAGTACTTCTTTAATATTTGGATTTGGAAGATTTTAATTATCGTACCAATCTTGCTATTTATCAAGAGTTCTCGCAAATTATATACTATTTTATCAATATTTTTTTTGTGTATATAGGCATCGATGCTCTATCTGCCTTTGTACAATATTTACTGGGGTATAATGTAGGAACAGAGGGTCGTGCAGGTGGTGTCATTAATGGCTCTATGATGGGGCTAGCTATGTTGTTAACGCTCGCTTTTCATTAGCTTTAATTACTGTTTATGATAAAACATTTCCTTCTTATGTAAAAAAAAATCAGCTGTATTCTCTTTATTTAGTATAGTGTTGGGAATGTTAGGCAATCAAAGCCGTGGTTCTTGGCTATTTAATGGTATTAATGGTGTACTTATTACATTGCGCTATTCCTTTGTTAACATTCGTTATTTATTGGTACTTCTTGTGGCTACTATAGGAATCAGTTTTATATTTACTAGTAATCAAGCTTATATGGCTCGTTTTGAAAGCACCTTTAATGTAACTACTGATGGCTCAAATTTAGGCCGTATCTATGTATGGGAGTCGGATAGAAAAATGATTATGGATCATCCTGTAATTGGTGTTGGTCCAGGTTTGTGGCAGAAAACATATCGAGAGCAGTATAAATCAGAAAAAGAAACCCAAGACTTAGGTCATTCTCATAATAATATGTTACAAATAGCCTCTGAATCTGGCATACTAGGTCTAATTGGGTTTTTAGGATTCTCAATTTTCACAATCTATAAATCAGTAAAAAGCTATATTATATCTACAAATCTTATGATTTATCAATCATTGTAGGTTTTATTAGTTATTTATTTTTTATTTGGATCTATTGATTATACTTGGGGTAATTCATCGGGTATTCGCATTTTTTGGGTTGTTATGGGGATTATGCTTCAATTGCGGGATAATTGAGAATTATATAGCTGTATTGGAAGGCATCTAACTACTATTTAATAGACAATTAAGTAGGATTTAAATAGACTTAAAGAATAAATAACTACATAAAAGATAGGTGAAATCTATGTTTTTTATAGTTTTATATATTTAAATATGATACAATATATGTAAATATTGGTACATTGTATTCGTATGATAGAGAGGTTGTTTTCTTAATATTTTGAGATTGAGAAAACAACCTTTTTTATAATTGGGGTATTAGTATGAATAGTTCTATCTGTAATAACAATAATAAAAAAGTTATTTATAAGTAAGCTCTCATAGTACTTATAGCAGATTATATTGCTATTGTTTTTGGGGATATTAGCAGCCTATTATTTGCGTTTAAACTTATCAATTTTACCGGTAAGTTCAAATTTTAAGGTAGAAGAAATTTACGTATATGGTGTTGTGCCTATCGTATTTTTAACTATCTTGCTGCTTAATAATGCCTATTCTGTGGTAACACCTTATTGGGATACGATGAAAAATTTGTTTCGCAGCATTACCATAGGGGTTGTCGTATCGATTGTTCTCATGTACACAGGACATGTTATTAATGATGTGTCTCGTTTATTTGTTGCTTTTGCTTATATATGTATGCTCGTATTTATTTTTAGCGAGAGCGTTTTATTGTAGGAAAAATACTTTCAAAAACAGGATATCTAACAATTCCGATTCTTCTCGTTGGGGCGGGGAAAGACAGCAGAACTTGTAAAGAGATCTTTAGAGCGTATGCCGATTACTACCTATAAGATTATTGGTTATGTAGATGATAATCCTAAATCATCATCCATCGCTAAAGAATACCCATGCCTTGGCGCCTTTAAAGATGTAGAAAGCGTTATTAAAGATACAGGAGTTCAAACTGTACTGATTTGTGCTCCCGGACTTGAGTCTAAAAAATTAGTATCCTTGATTAATCAATTACAATTATTGGTAAAACGAGTAGCATTTGTACCTGAATTATTTGGTTTACCAGCCAGTAATATTACAGCACGTGGCATGATGGAAGAACAAGCCGTCATATTGCGTGTGCAAAATAACCTAGCGCGCAAGTCTAACCGTAGTTTTCAAACGTATTTTTGATATTGTAGCTACGGTATGTGGTGGCATTTTGATTTTACCAATTCTCGGTATCATTGCTATATTGATTTACTTAGATTCTCAGGATCTATCGTATTTGGACATAAACGCGTTGGTCAAGGTGGGAAATCATTTTCTTGTTATAAATTCCGATCCATGGTGCCAAATGCGCAAGAGGCTTTGGAGCAATATTTAAAAGATAATCCTACTGCTCGTGAAGAATGGGAACGAGATTTTAAATTGAAAGGATGATCCTCGCGTTACAAAAATCGGAAAATTCCTTCGAAAACAAGTCTTGATGAATTGCCACAGTTGTGGAATGTTCTTGTTGGGGACATGAGCCTCGTAGGTCCACGACCTATTGTTCGAGATGAAATTGTAAAATACGGCGATTATATTAATGACTTTTACCTTGTACCACCAGGGATTACTGGTGTTTGGCAAGTAAGTGGTCGCAGTGATACCACCTATGAAGAACGAGTTCTCATGGATTCTTGGTATGTGCATAATTGGTCTGTATGGATTGATATTGTATATCTGTTAAAAACTGTATTGGCTGTTGCTAAATCGAAAGGGGCCTATTAATGAAATACGATTATTTAGTAGTTGGGGCAGGCCCATTTGGTGCTGTATTTGCTCATGAGGTGCACAAGCGGTGGTAAATCTGTACTTGTCATCGACCGTCGCAATCACATAGCAGGGAATCTTTATTGTGAAAGCAAAGATGATATCAATATTCGTGTCTATGGTGCTCATATTTTCCATACATCCTTGAAACATGTGTGGGATTATGTCAATCAATTTGCTGAGTTTAATCACTATGTAAATAGTCCTGTAGCAAACTATAAAAGGCGAGATGTACAATTGCCGTTCAATATGAACACATTCTCTAAAATGTCAAAGAACTTAGAAGAGCAAGTTAAGTTTTGTAGGGTACGGATATTATTTATGAAAAAGCTCATCAAAGGGTATGCATGGAAAAACAATGGGGCCGTAAATGTGCAGAGTTACCAGCTTTCATTATTAAACGATTACCTGTGCGTTATACATACGATAATAACTATTTTAATGATCGCTTCCAAGGGATTCCTATGGGTGGTTATACCAAAGATGATTGAACGCATGTTAGAAGGCATTGAAGTCCGTTTAGTACAGACTTTCTCAAACATCGGAACGAATACGAAGGCTGGTAGATAAGATTATCTACACAGGCCCTATAGATGAATACTTTGGTTATTCTGAAGGGGTATTAGAATATCGCGGTCTTCGTTTTGAAACAGAACGTCTCGAAGACTGAAAACCATCAGGTTATGTTGCGGTGGTGAATTATACGGAAGGAGAGATTCCCGTGGACTCGTATCGTGAACATAAGCATTTTTGAGTTTGGTAAGGATGTGCCTGTTACGTATGTAACAAAAAGAATATCAAAAGGACTGGGAAATCGGTGAAGAAGCGTATTATCCAGTAAATGACGTAAAAAAGAGTTTGGATCTATATTCAAAATATGTTAAAAAACTGGCTGATGGAAACAATTTTCCAATGTTATTCTTTGGTGGTCGTTTGGGGAATATAAATATTACGATATGGATAAGGTCATTGCTAGTGCTTTAACTTTGGTAGAAAAAGAGTTAGCATAGATAATTTCTCATACTGTACTGAGAAGAGTGTTAATAATATACAACTCATGTAGGAGAGTACTAGTGAATATAAAGATTTTAGTAATTAACACATAAACAATATTGGATGCCTGAAGATTCTGTTTATATGCCGATTCATGTAGGACGAGAAGGTAAGGCAGATATTGGTTATACAGGGATCATCATACAGGAGATAATATATCTTCAAAGAATGCTAATTACTGTGAATTGTGGTATCTATTGGGCATGGAAAAAACCTTGTACAGACTATATTGGTCTCGTTCATTACAGACGTTACTTTTACACGTAAAGAGGTGCACTCCGTAGAAGCAAAAAAGGAACAAATCCTCACAGGTGCAGAGTGGGAACAACTTCTTCTGAATATCCTGTAGTAGTTGCAGACAAGCGTAAATACTATATTGAATCTAATCGCTCTCCTATAATCACGCCCATCATGCAGAAGGACTAGATGTGGCAGAGCAAATCATTGCAGAAAAATATCCAGAATATAGTGGAGCTTTACAAAGGTTTGAAACCGTAATTGGGCGCATATGTTTAATATGTTTGTCATGCGCCGCGATTTGTTTAATCAATACTGCAGTGGATGTTCTCCATCTTGGAGGAAATTAGAGAAACGCGTTGATATTTCCGATTATGATACATATGAAGCGCGCATCTATGGTTTCGTAGTGGGCTTTTACTCGACGACGTATGGATCCGAAGCTAATAACATGACTATAAAAATATGTATCTTTTTATGGAGCCACAAAACTGGTTGAAAAAGGTGGCTTATTCTTAAAAAAGAAAATTCTTTAAATAACCCCTATTTGTATTATGTGGAGAAATTTTTGATGAAAAGTAGTTTTCGGAAGTAAAAGTCGCTGTAGATGGCTAAAAGATGTGGCATTGTGATACACATAATATTCGATATGTATTAGCCTATGGAACGATGTTGGGGCTATTGTTACAAAGGCTTTATTCCATGGGATGATGATATTGATATCATGATGCCACAGGATGATTATAATCGTTTATTAAAGCTTCTATGATGACCATAATCCAAGATATCAAGTGTATTCTATTGAAAACGATGATAGTTACACCTATACAATAGCTTGAAAGGTATTCGATCGAAAGCAGTTATGATTGATATTTTCATTATGGCGTAATTTTGATAAAGCACGAGGTGTATTTATAGATATTTTCCCTGGATGGGTTACCAAATGATACACGAGCTGCACAACACTTTTTAGACATCAACAACTTTTTAAACTTGTTGTTCCATGGGTCAAATCTATGAAATTTACATTAGTAATCGCTAGACTCTAAAGGTAGCTTTGCTAAGCTAAAGGTTATATTCATTCTTGAAATTTAGTGCTATTAACCATTTTACCGACTACAGGAGTTTAATTAAAAGATTAACCAAGATGCACAACAGTATCCATTTTCAGATGCAGAAATATATAAGTGTTCCTCGTTGATTGTGCAAGTGGTAATAAACGAGAGGTCTATGAAAAGACCTTGTTTGATAATAGAAGTTTATATCCTTTGAGGATACTGAGTTTTGGGGGACTTACAGATAGCGATTTCTATTTAAGTCATTTGTACAACTAATTATATGGAGGAAAGCACCACCTGAAGATCGCCAGGTACCGCATCATAACTATAGAGTATATTGGAAACAATAAGAGGGGATTATATTATGAAACTATTTACAGTAGGACCAACACAAATGAGAAGAGATTCTTGATGTAAGACATCAACAAGTTCCTTATTTTAGAACAGCAGAATTTTCTGAAGTTATGTTAGACTCAGATAAACTGCTCAAAAAGTTTATGTGAATGCACCAGAAAGCTATAAAATCCATCTACTTAACAGCTTCTGGTACAGGCGCATTAGAAGCTACTATTATGAATTGTATGAGATGAAACTGACCATGTACTAGTTATTAATGGTGGTAATTTTTGGGAACGTTTTGTTGGTTTATGCGAGGCTATGAGATTTCTCTTACTGTGATTAAA
>VOFG01003716.1_pt1 | contig 33159 bp, 51 predicted proteins | sample 5384171 | NCBI WGS metagenome assembly VOFG01 (sample SAMN12384726, study PRJNA508395) | human gut metagenome | isolation source: healthy gut F | host: Homo sapiens
CCACGTATGATATACTTAGCGGGTAAAAAGAATGGGGGAAGAACCTATGAAGACAATGACATTTCACGCGCGGCGGCGGATATGCGGCGGCCGCCTTACGCAATACAGCGATGCGCCGATAGGCCGCGCGATAATCGACAGCCGTCAGGTGCAGCCGGGGGGATATGTTCGTCGCCTACCGGGGCGAGAACGTGGACGGCACCGCTTCATCGCAAAGGCGCTGGAGGCGGGCGCGGCCTGCTGCCTTGCGGAATATCTGCCGGAGGGCGTATCGGGGCCGGTAATACTGGTGGACGACGTTCAGGCGGCGCTTGAGAAGATATGCGCCGAGTACAGGCGGGAGCTCAGCATACCGGTGATAGGGATAACCGGCAGCGTCGGCAAGACGACGGCCAAGGAAATGATATCGTCCGTGCTCGAACAGCGCATGAACGTGCTCAAGACGGAGGGAAACCTCAATAATCAGATCGGCGTACCGATGACGGTATCGCGCATCGAGCGGGAGCATGAGGCCGCGGTCATTGAGATGGGCATATCGGGCTTTGGCGAGATGACGGCGCTTGCGCGGATAGCGCAGCCGACGGTCGCGGTGTTCACGGTGATAGCCACGCGCACCTTGAGTTTCTGCACGACCTTGAGGGGGGTGTTCCGCGCAAAGACGGAAATGCTCGCCTTCATGCCGGAGGACGGACGGTCATATAACGGGACGACGCGATGTCTCCGTAAGCTCGCCTGCCCGCAGCGGCTTGTGAGCTACGGCTCGGCGAGGACTGCGCGGTGAGAGCCGCGGGACATCGAGCAGCGTTGCCCGACGGGCGCATACGCTGCAGTGATAAGCTATAACGGCCGCAGCATCAAAGCGAGATCCCGGCATATGGGCAGCACATGGTCTACGCGGCGCTCGAGGGCGCGGCGGCCGGATTTGTGATGGGCCCAGCGATGAGGAAATAGAGCGCGGCATCGCGGCGTACAAGACCGTGGGGCGGCGCGGGAGTGGTCACGGACACGGGCTTTGTGACGCTGGTGGACGACTGCTACAACGCAAAACCCCCGATTCCATGCGCTGTGCGGTGGATTCGCTTATGAAGCTGCCGGGGCGGCACGTTTGCGTGCTGTCAGATATGCGCGAGATGGCGAGGGCTCGGCGCAGATGCACCGGGAGCTCGGCGAGTACGCGCTGAATAAGGGCGTCGACCTCGTCATGGCTTACGGGCCGATGTCAAAATACCTGACGGAGGCAATGGGCAGCCGCGCGGTGTATTTTTTGAGACGAAGGCCGCGCTCGTCGCGGCGCTGCCGGAATACATAAAAAAGGGTGACAGCGTGCTTGTAAAGGCGTCGCTCGGGATGCACCTTGAGCCCGCGGCGGACGCGATAAAGGCCATGACAGGAGAAAAATAAACAGATGACCGAGAATAACAAAAAGCAGGCCGATAGTGCTGATCGACCTTGACAACACGATACTGAATTTCGACATTGCCGAGCGCAGCGCGCTCACAACGGCTTTCCGGGAATACGGAATAGAGCCGACGGAGGAGCTGCTGCGGCGCTACAGCGTCATAAACAAGCGTTACTGGGAGATGCTCGAGCGCGGGAGATGAGCCGGGAAAAGCTGCTCGTCGGGCGCTTCCAGGAGCTGTTCGACGAGATAGGCTGCGAAGTCCCCGCAGCCGAGGTGCAGGATCGCTATGAGGAGGTGCTCGACCGGGCACTGGTTCATGCCGGGGCAGAGGAGATGCTCGAAGCGCTTTACGGAAAGTGCCGCCTGTTCATCTGCTCAAACGGCAACGCGCAGGTGCAGGACGGCGGCTCGCAAGCTCCGGGATAGAAAAATACTTCGAGGGGATATTTATCTCCGAGCGCATCGGCTACGATAAGCCCGACGCGCGGTACTTCGACGCATGCTTTGCGCGTATACCGGATTTCTCAAAGGAGCGGGCGATAATGATAGGCGACAGCCTGACTTCGACATCCGTGGGGAGTAAACGCAGGGATAAAGACCTGCTGGTTCAACCCTCAAAAACGAGGAGAACCGGAGCGGTTTGAAGCCAGATTACGAGATACGCCGACTTCAACAGATTGGGACTTATTGAGCAAATTTTCTGTTAAGATTCAATAAAAAACAGGAGTTATTTTGGCGTTTATAACGCTTGAAAAAAACTTTTAAGTGATATAATTACCACACCCTCAGTAGAGGAGCGATTTCAGCAGAGCGTTGAAAGAATCAGCGCTCTGCGTGTTTTTCATTACTAACTGATGGTATCAGGACTATATTTGAATGGAGAGCCGTTTGATGCTTGACTGGCTTGAGTATTTAAGACAACTGAATATCTGGTCGATGATGCTGCGGGTGCTCTGCGCGATGGCCGCGGGAGGACTTGTGGGCTTCGAGCGCGAGAAAGGGACGTCCGGCGGGCTTCCGCACATATATGCTGGTGGCACTCGGCGCGGCGCTGACGATCATGCTCAGCCAGTACTTCAACCTCATGTTTGAAGGGCCGTGGAAGGAGATCGGCGACAGCCTTGGGATAAAGACGGATGTGTCCCGTCTCGGTGCGCAGGTCATAAACGGCGTGGGCTTTTCTCGGCGCGGGGACGATAATCGTCACGGGCCGCCGCGAGGTCAAGGGACTGACGACCGCCGCGGGACTGTGGGCCTCGGCCTGCATGGGCCTTTGCCATTGGCGCGGGCTTCTATGAGTGCATGCTGATAAGCTTCCTGCTGATAGTGATGAGTATGAAGTTCCTGCCGTACATCGAGAACCTTATCATGTCAAAGGCAGTGAATATGTCGATATACGTAGAGGTCGACAACATAGAAAACCTCGGAAACGTCTTGGGCTTCCTCAAGCGCGAGGAGGTGCGGATATACGAGGTGGAGCTGGACAAGCAGCAGAACGAGCATGTCTCGCAGATAAACTCACTGCTGTCGATCCGCGCCGATGCGCGCCAGCACAACCGGGCTTCTGGGGGCACTGTCCACGCGTCGAGGGCGTGATATCCATAGAAGAGGTCTGAGGAGGCGAAGGACATGCTTCATATTTTTTGATTTTGCGCGTGAAATGAATACTTCCTCGCGGTCGCGTTCCGCCTTGTCCTCGCCGTGCTGTGCGGAGGGTTCATAGGCATTGAGCGCGAATACAAGCGCCGCCCGGCGGGCTTCCGCACGCACATCCTCATCTGCCTCGGCGCGGCGATGACGACACTGACGAGCCAGTACATGTTCCTGACGATGCACCTGTATACGGACGTCGCGCGCCTCGGCGCGCAGGTCATCTCCGGCATCGGCTTCATCGGCGCTGGCACGATCATCGTCACAAAGCGCCAGCGCGTCAAGGGCCTGACCACGGCCGCCGGGCTCTGGGCCGCGGCCATCATCGGCCTCGCCTGCGGCGCGGGCTATGTCGAGTGCGCGATATTCGCGACGGCGATGGTGCTGGTGGCGGAGCTGCTGCTGATAAAGATAGAGTACCGCTTCGCCGGGAAGATAAACGACGTGAACCTCTACGTCGAATATGCCCATGCGGAGGTCATTGAGAACATCCTGCGCGCCATACGCGACAAAGGCATAAAGCTCGGCGGGATCGAAATAAACCGCATCGCGGGCAAGGACGACGAGCACCATTACTGCGCCGTCATCACCCTGCGCGCGAACAAGAAGCAGATGGACGAGGACGTCATCAAGGAGCTCAACGGTATTTGAGGACGTGCTCACAGTCGAAGAGCTGTAAGAGAAGCAGACAAATATAGGCCGCCCCAGCGGAATTCCGCTGGGGCGGCTTTATGCTGACTGCTGGCTGCACACAGAAAGTTACCCCGCGGAGCGACCGGCAGTGCGACTCTGAAAAAGACTCATTTCAACAACGATTCAGCCGACTTAATTTTGTTGGAAGCGCTGTTCCTGCGGCAGCCTCTTTACGTCGTCACAAGCCAGTCATCGTTCGAGGGAGTGGACGATGGCAGCGGCGGGAGCGTCGGCTCGGGCTCCGGCTCCTCCTCAGGCTCTTCTGCCGGTTCCGGGCCTCGTAGTAATCATCACCGGTGTACTCATCTTCAGAGTCCTCAGCAGGGGCTTTGCCGCCGCCCATGCTGAAGTAGCCCACGCCGTTGAGCACGCCTGTGCAGCAGACGCTGCCGTTATAGAGATACACAAGGTCGAGCATCCCCTCGGTGACAGGCGTTGAGTAGGGATTGATGCAGTCGTTCACCATCGCGAGCCAGTCATAGAGGTCGAGGAAGGTGTAGCTCAGATTCTGCACGGTCATGGGAGTGTTCGGCGCGGTATAGAAATTCGATATCCTCGCTTGAGCACATCATGAGCTGGCGCGCGAAATACGCCATGTTCGCCGCGGTGAGGTTCGTGTCCATGCTCCCGGCAAGGATGTTTTATCACCTTGAGGCGTTCGGTATGCTGCCCTGACTGAGAAACTGCTCCGCCGCGGCCTTGAGGAAATCGTGCTGCACATTTATCCTGTCAAGGTCACCGTTCATATAGCCGTAGCGGAAGCGCACAAGCCCCATAGCCTGCTCGCCGTCAGGAGCTGATAGCCCGGGTCAAGGTCGATGACAGGGCCGCCGTCATAATACAGGCGCTCCGGGACATCGTACCATATCCCGCCCATTGCGTCGACCGCCTCTATAAAGGCGGTCAGGTCGAGCACGGCGTAGCAGTCCACGTCAAAGCCCGTCAGCTTGCGCACATGGCGGCGCAGCGCCTCGATGCCGTCGTTGCCGTTGTTGCGCGCGCCCCAATAGACGCTGTTGATCTTCCTCACGGGAGTGTCGACATTGATGAGCGTGTCGCGCGGGATGCTAACGGCGTTGAGAGTATGGCGCACGGTGTCGAGCTTTTGCGACCATGATGGTGTCGGTATTGCCGGTGCCGTCGTCATTGCCGACGAGGAGAATGGTATACACCCCGTCCTGACGGCTCGTGCTGAATGCCGTGCCTCGCTCCATCCCGCTGCCAGAGGGCGACGGGCTCTGCTGCGGAGTGCTCGGCTGCTCATCGGGCGTGTGTAGCGTGCCGCCGAGCTTCTCCGGTTCAGCCGCCGTCGCCGGGGGCTTCTCAGCATATATACGCTCACCGCGGTGATCGCCAGTACCGCCGCCGCGCCGAGCGCAGTCAAAATTATCCTGACGGCTCTGCGTTTTTATCCATGTTTTCGCCTTCCGACCTGTTCTGTGCGGTCTGCGCCGCCGGATAGAGCCGCGCGGCGCGTTGTTGTCATAGGGAATTATTTCCGTTACAGGCAGGTTTTATAACTTATCTGCATAAAAATGCGACAAAGTTTCTGCGGCGATGGCTGCAAACAATAGTGCAAAAGGCCAAAAGAAAAAAATCCCTGCAAAAAGGTATTGACTTCAGCGACTAAAAGTGCTAAAGTCTGCACCATCAAAACAGGGAGGCAAAGTCATGATAAAGTTCGTCTTTGCAGTTGCATATGGCTTTTACTATTACTTTTTATGTCGAGTAATAGAAGTTTGTGCTGCAATTAGAACGGAATTCATGGTTTGAATCTTGATTCGATCATTCAAAGCTGCACGGACTTCGTCTGTGCAGCTTTTTGTTTCCCGTTAAATTTCCAAAAGGAGATATCACAAAATGAAAAAAGCTTTATTTCTCTCATCTGTGTGCTTGCAATGGTGTCACACTGCAGCCTGCGGCAGCTCCTGCTCCCGCAGCAGCCACCGAAGCTCCCGCAGCTTCCACCGAGGCTCCGGGGCCGAGGACGTTTCCGCCGACAAGACCTTCGTCGTCGGCATCTGCCAGCTCGTCCAGCACCCCGCACTTGACGCCGCGACTCAGGGCTTCAAGGATGCCCTGACCGAAGCGCTCGGCGACAAGGTCATCTTTCCAGGAGCAGAACGCTTCCGGTGACTCCGCCACCTGTTCGCTGATCTGCAACCAGTTCGTGAGCGACGAGGTCGACCTCATCATGGCTAACGCTACCGCCTCTATACAGGCGGCTGCCTTCCGCAACGAACACCATCCCCATCCTCGGCACTTCCATCACCGACTACGGCGTGGCGCTCGGCGTTGACAACTGACCGGCGTTTCCGGCACCAACATCTCCGGCACCTCCGACCTCGCCCCGCCGGGACGGTCAGGCCGCGATGATCCAGGAGCTCTTCCCCGATGCAAAGACCATCGGCCTGCTCTACTGCTCCGGTGAGCCTAACTCCATCTTCCAGGCAGACAGTATGGAAGCCCTCCTCACCGACATGGGCTACAGCGTTGAGCGCTACACCTTCGCTGACTCCAACGATGTTTCCTCCGTCACCGCAAACGCCTGCTCCAATGCCGACGTCCTCTACATCCCGACCGACAACACCGCCGCTTCCTGCACCGAAGCTATCAACAACAACGTCGCTCTGAGCGCGGGCATCCCCATCGTTGCCGGTGAAGAAGGCATCGCCTCCGGCTGCGGCGTGGCGACCCCTCTCCATCTCCTACTACGACCTCGGCCACGCGACCGGCGAGATGGCAGCTGAGATCCTCACCGAGGGCGCAGACATCTCCACCATGGAAGTCCGCTTCGCTCCCGCATTCACCAAGGAATACAACGCAGACATCTGCGAGGCTCTCAACATCACCGTTCCCGAAGACTACGTTGCAATTGCAAAATAATTAAGGAAGTGTAATCATGACGATCAGCGCCTACATTGCATCACTCAGCCTGCTGAAGCTGGCAAAAAAACCTCCCCCGGCGGCATTGCTCAGGGACTTATATGGGGTCTTATGGCACTCGGAGTGCTCATCACGTTCCGGCTGCTCGACGTTGCCGACCTGACAGTCGACGGCTCCTTTACCCTCGGCGCCGCCGTGACGGTAATGCTCATTATCGCGGGCTGGCCTGCATGGCTGGCAATGCTCGTGGCCGTTATCGCCGGTATACTCGCGGGGGCTCTGCACGGGTCTGCTGCATGTCAAGCTCCGGCATCCCCGTTATCCTTGCCGGTATCCTGACGCAGTTCTCGCTCTACTCAATAAACCTGCGCATCATGGGCATGGCCGCGAACAAGGCGCTGAGCGTCGACAAGTATAACCTCATCCTCTCCTCGCGCAATATCACCTCCTCTATCCTCACGAGCCTTGTGATAGCCTTCGTGCTGGTGTGCGTGTTCTACTGGTACTTCGGCACCGAGCAGGGCTCCGCCCTGCGCGCGACAGGCTCAAACCCCGCAATGAGCCGCGCCCTCGGCATCGACATAGGCGCGATGAAGATCCTCGGCCTTGCGATATCCAACGGCGTCGTGGCGCTCTCCGGCGGACTTATGAGCCAGTACGGCAGGGCTTCGCCGATATCAACATGGGACGCGGCGCGATCGTCATAGGCCTTGCAGCCGTCATTATCGGCGAGGTGCTCGGCAAGGCAATACTCGGCAAGCACCTCAACTTCTTCGGCACGATGTCCTTCGTCGTCATCGGCGGAGTCGTACTACCTCGTGGTCGTGCTGGTGCTGTGGCTCAGGCTCAACTCCAACGACCTCAAGCTCATCACCGCAGTGATCGTCGCGCTCTTCCTCGCGGTACCGTACCTGCGCGAACAGCGCAAGACATCTTTCAAGCGCCTGCGCGCAAAGGAGGACAGCCATGCTTAAGCTCGATAACATCTGCAAGACCTTCAATAAGGGCACGATAAATGAAAAGAAAGCCCTCGCAGGGCTCTTTCCTCCACCTTGAGCCGGGCGACTTCGTGACCGTCATCGGAGGCAACGGAGCCGGCAAGTCCACGATGCTCAACGCCGTTGCCGGTGTATGGCCGGTCGACAGCGGGCGCATCATCCTTGATGGGGTGGACGTCACTGCCCTGCCGGAGCACAAGCGCGCCGGGTATATAGGCCGTGTGTTCCAGGATCCGATGATGGGCACCGCGCCGAACATGCAGATCGAAGAGAACATGGCGCTCGCCATGCGCCGCGGCGAAAAGCGCGGGCTGCGCTGGGCCGTGACCAACGCCGAGCGCGAGCAGATCCGCGAGCAGCTCAGCACACTCGGCCTCGGCCTTGAGGACAGAATGACCGCAAAGGTCGGCCTGCTCTCCGGCGGCCAGCGTCAGGCGCTGACGCTGCTGATGGCCTCGCTCAAGAAGCCGAAGCTCCTGCTGCTCGATGAGCACACTGCGGCTCTCGACCCCGCGACGGCGGCAAAGGTGCTGGAAATTTCCGACAAGATAGTTGAGGAGAACCAGTTGACCACCATGATGATCACCCATAACATGAAGGACGCGATCCGCCACGGCAACCGCCTTATCATGATGAACCAGGGCAAGATCATCCTTGATATCCGCGGCGAGGAAAAGCAGCACCTCTCAAAGCACGAGCTTATAGAGATGTTCGCACAGATCGCCAGCAGCCCGCTTGAGAGCGACGAGGTACTGCTGAGCAGATAAATACACGATTTCAGATTTTCTCCATAAAATCACCCCTTATGAGCGGAAAACTCATAAGGGGTGATCTGTTTTACCATTTGTCTTTTTGAAATACTCTATCGCCATTATGACAAGGCCGAGGACGATGAGGACGATCGCCATGACGAACAGCGGGACAAAGCCCATCTGCGACACGGTGCTGAGGAAGCGCCCCGGCGGGTAGTCCAGCCGGAGACGAGGTTATTCGAGGCTGCCACTGCTATGGCGAGACCCCAGATGGTGCCGAGCAGCGAGATAAAGCCGCCGATCAGTGTCTTTTCATATGCCCTCCGGACTTAACGGACGATCGCCTTTATAAACTCCGGGCGCTCAATGGGCGTGTCAGAGAACTGATAACAGTCACGCAGAAGCTTTGCCGCCTCCTGCGCTTTCTCCTCGGAGGAGGCGTGGATGGTAGCAAGGCTCTCGCCCTTTTCGACTTTATCGCCGACCTTCTTATGCAGGATAACGCCGACGGAGAGATCTATCTCGCTGTCCTTCGTGGCTCTGCCGCCGCCGAGGTGCATCGACACAAGACCGACATGCTCGGCAAGGATGCGGCTGACATAACCGGAGACCTCGGACGGGACTTCGAGCTTCACCTTTGCATCCGGCAGACGCGAGGTGTCATAGACGTCATTGCCGTCGCCGTCCTGCGCGGAGACCATTTCGGCAAGCTTCTTGAGCGCCGCGCCGCTCTCAACAGCGTGCGTGAGCCGGGCGCGTGCGTCCTCGATGCTTTCGGCGATACCGGCTTCGGTGAGGATGCAGCTGCCGAGCGTCAGGCACAGCTCGAGCAGGTCGCCCTTAGTCTCACCCTTTGAGGACGGAGATCGCTTCCTTGACCTCAACGGAGTTGCCGACAGCACAGCCGAGGGGCTGATCCATATCGGTGATGACGGCGGCGCACTTGCGCCCGGCGAGTTCTGCCGATGCGCGTCAGGCCGCGGGCAAGCTCTTTGGCTTCGTCAACGGTCTTCATAAAAGCGCCGTCGCCGCACTTGACGTCGAGGACGATAACGTCCGCTCCGGATGCCAGCTTCTTTGACATGATGGAGCTGACGATAAGCGGGATGCTCGGCACGGTGCCGGTCACATCGCGCAGGGCGTAGAGCTTTTATCCGCCGGGTCGAGGTCGGCGGTCTGGCCGATGATGGCGATGCCGTGCTTATTGACGTTATCGAAGAAGCGCTGTTCGCCAATGCTGATGTTGAAGCCGGGGAAGCTCTCAAGCTTGTCCAGCGTACCGCCGGTGTGGCCGAGGCCGCGGCCGGACATCTTTGCTATCTTCACGCCGCAGGCCGAGACCATAGGGCAGAGGATAAGGCTCGTCTTATCGCCGACGCCGCCGGTGGAGTGCTTATCGGCCTTGATGCCGTTTATGGGGCTGAGGTCGAGAGGCTCGCCCGAGTTCATCATGGACATGGTGAGGTCGAGAGTTTCTTTATCGCTCATGCCGCGGAAAATGATGGCCATGCACATCGCGGACATCTGATAATCGGGGATCTCTCCGCGGGTATAGCCCTGTATCATGAAATCTATTTCTTCGGTGCTCAGTTCGCCGCCGTCGCGTTTCTTTACGATGAGATCATTCATCAACATGTTATGTACCTCCGAGTTATCTCTAAGTAATTTTGTATTATATAACAAAAACGCGAAATACTCAATAGCGGAATACCATGTATTTCCGACCGGCGATCTCGCGGATGACGGCACGCCGGTCGGCGCGGCGCAGCTCTGCCGGCAGCGCGACAAGGCAGCTTATCCCATCAAAGGAGACGAGAGTTCCGTCGCGCCGGGAGAACCATTGCAGGGACGGAGCGTCCTCGGGGATATCAGCCGGGAAAGGGCAGGACGGAGTGGGTGAATCAACACATATATTATGTAAACTTGTGGCAGGAGCGGCAGACTCGATATCCGGCTTTTCAACCGAACCGCTTGAATTATGTAAACTACTGCTGCCGCGGTCAGCCGCATATTCTATCTGAGCGGGGGAAGTCTTTCAGCTCGCGGCGGCTCAGGCGGCGGCGCAGATACAGTCCGCCGCTCCACGGCTGCATGACGCCGAGGTATGCGCACTCTCCGCCGCCGCAGACCCAGAGCCGCACAAGCCCGTCATGCTCCACGGCGTGCGCTTCGAAGCAGGTGTAGAGTCCCTCCTCACTCACGGAGAGAGCACCGGCGTCATTGCCGTCTATTATAAGCGGATAGTCCATAGCATTGCCCCAAAATAAAATCTCCCGTCCAATTATATGGGCGGAGATTTATTAGATTCAGGCTGATCCGTATAAAGCCGACTCAGTTGAGCAGGCCGAAGCTGACGGCCAGAGCGTTGTCAACGGCGGTCATGGTTCCGTCGTCAAAGCTTTTACCCATCCGCTCGCGCAGACGGACTTGTCGATCGTGCGTATCTGCTCCAAAAGAATTACACTGTCGCGGGTTCAGTCCCACGCTTTGGGCGTGAAGCTCTATGTGCGTCGGCAGCCGTGCCTTGCCTATCTGGCTGGTTATGGCTGCGGCGATCACAGTGGGACTGTGCTTGTTGCCGGTGTCGTTCTGGACGATAAGCACCGGGCGCATGCCGCCCTGCTCGCTGCCCACTACAGGGCTGAGGTCGGCGTAATAGATATCTCCTCGTCTGACCATGACTGATTCACACTCCGACTTTGCGGCGGGGCATTGCCGCCGCCTGAATAGTCGCCCAACACATAATATGTAAAATAATATACCGGGTGCTGATATTAGTCTCACCAGATACGATGAAAATTATACGGTTGACAAGCGCCACGCCGAAAATTATAATCAAGACATACCACTTTCAACATATACCCCTTACGGTATAGGAGGATGCGCTTATGAAACAATGTATGGATGCGGAAAACCTGCACCGCCGCCTGAAAAGATCATCGGGCAGGTTCAGGCTATCGACCGGATGATAGACGAGGACGTGCCGTGTGAGGATATTCTTTCGCAGATAAACGCCGCGAAGTCAGCCCTCAACGGCTGCGGCAAGGTAGTGCTCGAGGGACACATCAGGCACTGCGTCCGTGACGGGATAGAGTACGGCGACGCCGATAAGACGGTAGAGAGCTTCACAAAAGCTGTGGAGCGCTTCGCAAATATGCAATGATAATTTTAAAAACCAGCTGATTAATGGCTGGTTTTTCTTTATCTTTTTGACAATCTATACCCCATAAGGTATAGAAAGGAGCTTCATACATGAAGCAAGCTATGGAAAAAGCGGCGCAGTCGCGATAGTGTGCGCGGTGCTGCTGGCAGTTGCGTAAGACAGCCCCGAAGCCACCGGAGAGAAGCGATTGATTTTGACGGCCAAGTAGGATATAATTATACTATCAATTCCTATATCTATCCGGCGGACGGAGGGACACTATGGCGCTTGAAAACAAATTGGGCATTACCGATTCGGCGGAGCTTGCCCGTGAGGAAGAAAGAATAAGCAAGAAGAAAGCGGTGCAGATGTTTGAAAGCGGCGCTCTCGCCGCGCTGCCCGTCGGCACGTTCGCGGCTCTGAAGGAGATACACAGGTATCTCTTTGAGGATATTTACGGCTTCGCGGGCGAAATGCGCACGGTGAATCTCGCAAAGGGCAATTTCCGCTTTGCGCCGCTGATGTATCTTGACGCGGCGCTTACGAACATTGATAAAATGCCGCAGTCGACATATGACGAGATAATTGAGAAGTATGTGGAAATGAACATTGCCCACCCGTTTCGGGAGGGCAACGGACGCAGCATGCGAATCTGGCTTGACCTGATGCTGAAAAACGGCATCGGCAAGGTCGTGGACTGGAGCCGGGTAGACAAGGAGGATTACCTGCTTGCCATGGAGCGAAGCCCGATTCGGGACACGGAGATCAAGGTGCTGCTGAAAGCGGCACTGACGGATGACGTGGACAACCGCGAGATATATATGAACGGCATAGACCACAGCTACTACTACGAGGGTTATACCACCTTTAAGACTGCGGAGCTGTAATAAGACTGCCCCACTTGATGCAGACAGCACGTCAGGCGGGGCAGTTTCAAACTATAAAATTCAGATTATAAACCCGCCGTCGACGGAGATGACCTGACCGGTGGTGTACTCGCTCTTTGCGAGAAACAGCATGGCCTCGGCGATGTCCTCGGGACGGCCGAGCTTGCGCAGCGGTATTTCATCGGCGAGCATATCAAGCGTCTCGCGGCCGAGCACCTGAACCATATCGGTGTTGATAACGCCGGGGGCGATGCAGTTGACGCGGATGCCGGAGGGCGCAAGCTCCGCGGCGAGGGAGCGCGTCAGCCCGACGATGGCGTGCTTTGTGGACGAATAGGCGACCTCGCAGGACGCGCCGTGGACGCCCCAGATGGAGGACATATTGATGATGCAGCCGGAGTGTTCATGCAGCATATGCGGCAGGACGGCCTGAATGGTATTGAAGCAGCCGCCGAGGTTTACATCAAAGATGCGCTTCCATGTCTCAGGCTCAATATCCTGAAACTGCTGCTGCTTTGCGATGCCGGCGTTATTGACGAGCAGAGAGATATGCCCCAGCTCGTGCCCGTGCGTGCGACCATTTCGCGCACGGCCAGTGCGTCGGCCACATCCGCCTGCTGCCAGATGGCGTTCGCGCCGTTGGCCTTGAGCTCTTCAGCGAGCGCTTCAGCCTTGTCGGTGCGCTCAACGCAGTTTATGCACACGGCGTAGCCCTTTTGCAAGAGCCCGGGCACACTGCGCGCCGATGCCGCGGGAGGAGCCGGTAACAAGTGCGACGCGCATCATACAGCCTCCTTTACAGCCTTGGGAAGGCTGCGCTCGATAAGGCCGCGGCTGTAATCGGCAAGCCTCGTTCGTGCTCATTTCCTTGACCTTATCCGCAGGGACGACGTCGAGAATGCTGAGATCGACATTGGTGGGGCGGAGGAAGAGGTTCCGCTTGATCTTCTCGCTGCCGCTTATCGAGGCGATGACCAGCGGGACGCCGGCTTTCTGCGCGATCTTGAAAGAACCGGGGTGGAAAGGCAGCATGGAGCCGGTCTTGCTGCGCGTACCCTCGGGGTAGATGCCGACGGAGCAGATATCCTTTTCCAGATAGTCCGCGGCGGTGAGGATGGTCTTGAGGGCGTTGCGGTTATTCTCGCGGTCAATGGGCAGGAAGCCTGCGCCGTAGGACACGCGCCCGACGATGGGGATGCGCATATTCGAGGGCTTGGAGATAAAGGAGATGTTATACTCCCGGAGCTTGCTCATAACGATGAGCGGGTCGAACATCGAGCGGTGGTTGCAGACAAACAGAAAGCGCTCGCCGGTGGGCAGCTTATCCATGCCGTGGATGTGTGCGTGCACCCAGGCGTAGCCGCACATGACGGAGCTGACGGATATGCAGCCGAGGCGGCAGATACCGCTCTGCTTCGTGATGGGCTTCGCGGTAGAGACAAAGATCGCGACGACTGCCCAGAACAGCAGGAACAGAATGTTCAGCGCGATCAAGCAGCCGGCAAACAGCAGCAGAGTCTTCCACATCACAAAGCCCGCGAAGTGTACATATATAATCACCGCCGCGAGCGACAGCAGCAGAAACAGAAGGATCAAAGCTAAGCACCGCCTTTTGAAAACTAAAATTTAAAATTACCCTCGATTGACAAGGCCACACACGGTTTTGACGGGCAGAAAAACGCCCATGCTTCCTCAAAGCCCTTGGCAATACACAAAGTATTACCTGCGACGTGAGTGCAGTTAATAATTCATCATATGATAAGCAAAGCTTAGGGAAGACATGACACTGCTCCATTGTGGAAAAGTCGGTGGAAAACTCCGCAAGGGTGCAAGGGTTAAGCATCTTACATTATTCAGACTGCCATGCTATACTACATCCGGGAGGTGATGACCACGCACGCCACAAGATATAGCGGCACCCGGGTAGCCGGCGCAAACTGCACCGCCTGTACCAAGCTCACCGCCGCCGATAAACAGACACTACACCGCATCGCCGTACTGCGAGGTATATCCGACTATGAGCTTGCTCGACAGATACTACTGGAGTACATCGACGCCAGGACAAGCACGTGACTTCGCTACCGATGAAGTCGGAGCGGGATAGCCCTGCCGCCGGGTCAAAGCGGGTATAACGACCACGCACATACAAGTGCTCCCGCAGGCGCATATGCCCTTGCGGTGGTCGTTGCCCGCGCTGGCTGTGAGTTCCGTGAGTCCCTCCAAAGATACTCAGTATACCGCACAGTCAACAGCAAGCGTTGTGCGCTGCCGTGCTCCTGCTTCGCAGTAGCCCTCAGCCGTGGCGGGCGTTGTTCCGGTCGGCAAGCCGCCCGCCCCCCGCCCGCTTCCCGGCTGGTGCTACGCACTGGCGGGGGCACTGTTGACAATGTACGGTATTTGGTGAGTATCTTTTTAAGGAGGTACTCACACATGAAACTCACTAATGCCCAGCGCAAAGCAATCTATCGCCGCGACGGTTATCAATGCGCCCTCTGCGGTAGCACTCGATATCTGCAGCTGCACCACTACATACCCCGCGGTAAAGGCGGCAGGGACACCCCGCAGAATCTAATCACGCTATGCTCAGACTGTCACGCGCTCGTCCATGGCTTCAATGCTCATGACTATCCTGACATGACTCCGGAGTCAGTCGAGCAAGCTATAGTCGAATACCTCGCTGACTACTGACTACCTCCGGACTGGTACCCGTGGGAGGAATAACTCCCCGGGTGCCGCTGCCGTGCGTGCCCTGCAGACCGTCACGCCGTACAATCAGCGGTCGGTCGCGGCGCTCCCCCTGCGCGTTTTGCAAAGGTTTAATGTGCTTGGCTTCGCGCCCCCAGCGCCGCCGCCGTTCCGCTTCGGGCGCGGCGTGGGACGCGCCCTCCGCTCAAAGCGCTCCCCGCTTTGATAGCGGGTCGCTTGTCTCCTCGCGCGCCGCAGTATCTGAATTGGGGGGAATGTGCGGCGCGCTCGTCGAGACGGGGAGCGCGCCTGCGGGCGCGCGGGTGCGAGACTCACGCTTCAAAGCCCTTGGCAATACACAAAGTATTACCTGCGGGCTTTTCGTTGCATGAACGCTTTTCTGCTCCGGCAAAAACTGCTGTGCACCTGGCAGCTTTGGATTTTCGAGTGATTTTGGTTTTTGAGTCGCAGATGTCGTAACCCATCAAGACGAAAAGGGCAAAAAGCGCCGGAAAGACACGCATTGTCAGGCGTGTGCGCTCTTGTCAACCGAGGGTATTAAATTCATTTAAGATTCATTCTACCACGGCTTTTGATTTTGCCAAGAGTATTTCAAATTTCTTGATTAAAATTTTACATTTTATGGGCGGAAAGCATTGACTGCACGGCGCAAATGGTTTAGTTTATATGCGTATTATATAAAAGGAGAGTGAGCGCTGTGCAGGAGGATTACTGCCTTGAGGACGCCGCGGGTCTGCCGGAGGGTACGGACTTCTGCGTCATCGCGGAGAGCGACTGCATGGAGCCATACATAAAAAGGGGAGGGCGCGTATGCGTGAGCCGTAAGCAGACACCGGCGGAGGGGAAGCGGGGCTGTTTCTTTACCGCGGCGCGGTCTACTGCCGCCAGTGGTGCGAGGACTACACGGGCGCGCTGTACCTGCTGTGCGCAAACCCGCGGCGGAGAGCGAGAACATCCGCATCGACCGAAAAGAGCGCGGGCAGTGCCGCTGCCTCGGCAGGGTGCTGACAGATAAAAAGCTGCCGATGCCGATATACGGCGCGACTGAGAAAAGCCCATAAAATTGTCTTGAGCGCGGTCCGCCGTTTTGGACTGCGCTCAAGTAATATTTATGCGTCAAAGCTGCCTTTGCCAATGGCACAGCGGCGTAGGCTTTATTCCGGGTTGCACCCGGACATCACCACCGCTGCGCCCGGACAGCTCCGGCGGGACGGGTCGCTTGGCTAACGACTTGTCAACGCTAATAGACTACCACATATTGCTTAACAAATCCTGAAGCGGATGTAAAAAGTTTTTAACAGGACAGATATAAGCATGAATAAAATTTATAGATATTCTTACATCTTCTGCATAAGCAAACCGTGCAGGGAATATTCCTGCACGGTTTGCGCTGCTTCCATGTTTTGAAGTATTATTTATAATAGAAGAAAACTGCGCCGAGCATCAAAGATGATACGGCTCGTTATCACGGCGGTGCATCCATTCGCGCAGGCGCACAAAACGGCTGCGTTTGCTCACAAAAAGCTTGCCGGTCTTTTTTCTCGATAAAGCGTTGAAACTCATCGCTCTTATCGCCGAGCTCGACTTCGGAATCATGTATCCGCCGAACTCCGTGCGGAAGATATAGTAGTTATACAGATCAGCCCCAAGCCCGACGACCTCGGAATAGGGGAGAGGATCGAGCTCTGAATTATTAGGAAGAGTAATGATGCGCATACGGTTCTCTTCAAATATGTATCTGGAAGAGGGATACTCCCCGCCGGACTCCTTTATCTGCTGGGCGAGCTTCTTCGCGGTGCGGTTCGCGGCGGCATACTTGCTGAGATGAGATAGCTGCCGTAGGCGATCAGCAGCAGACCCCACCACTGCGTATAGTTCAGCGCGCCGAAGACGAACAGACCCGCGGCAACAGCCGTCCTGCCGATGCGGTTGCCGGTGCAGAAAAGGTCATACTGCATATGCGCGAGGGCGGTGAGAGTCTCCTCGGTGTGCTTGATATGTGCTTCGTAAAATACCATTGCGGCTCCTGTGAAATAGAGATATGGCAGAACCTGCCGCAACAAGTTTACAACATCGGAAAAGAAATTGAAACAATTGTCAAAATATTATTTATGACAAAAGTACAAAGGCAATTTTATAGCAAAACGCCAATCTTTGCGGTTTTTACAAAAATGATAAAAATCGGATTGACAGTCACCGAAAACATGGTGTATGCTACATGAGCGTTAACAATCTGCTAACAGCTTGCCTATGCACCGGGCGGCATCTGCACAAACCAAGACGCGAAAACAGGACGTCCTGTTTTCAGCTTTCAGAGATGAAAGCTGACGGTGTCTTGTCTGAGCGGCGGGGGAGCGCGGACAAGTCCGGAGATATGCAAGCTCGCAGCAGAGAGTTGAAAAACGAAAATTTTTGAACTAAGGAGAGACAAATGAAAAAAAATTATTGCAATGCTTCTGGCAGTAGTCATGGTCTTTGCACTGTGCGCATGCGGCAGCAGCAACAACGCTTCCGCTCCCGCAGCCGATACGGCCAAGACCGATGCGGCTCCCGCAGCTGACGCTGCAGCGGCAGATCCCGCTGATGATTTCTATCTGGACCTTAAGTTCTCCAACGTCTTCCAGCCCACCGAGTGGAACTACAAGGCGTCCGGAGAAGCTCGCACAGATGATCACCGAGCAGACCGACGGCCACATCACCGTTACCTATTACGGCCAGAACGAGCTTGACTGCTATGGCGACTCCGTCACCCGTGCCGTCAACGGCGAGAACTGGATGGGTCTTGAAGAGCCCTCCCTGTTCGCTGACTACGCAGGCGACGCCGCTATGGTCCCTCGCTCCGATGCTCTTACAGCAGCAACGCCGAGTACAACTACGTTATGGATTCCGACTTCGTTGCAAACCTCGAGAAGGAACTGGCAGCTCAGGGCATCCACATCCTTGACACCCACTACTCCTTCGGTTTCCGCTCCGTCGTCACAAACCTCGACGTTAAGACTCCTGAGGATCTGAAGGGTCACGTTCTTCGTGCCACTTCCTCCGCGCTGTTCACCAAGACCCTTGAGTGCCTTGGCGCAACCGCTAACCCCATGAGCTTCACCGAGTGCCTCCGCCATCTCTTCCGGCGTTGTTGAAGGCTTCGAAGGCTCCGTCTCCACCCTCGCCGGCGCAGGCAACCCCCTACGAGCTGGTCAAGAAGGTCGCTGAGACCAACCACCTGATCGCTACCCGTTGGCTGTTCATCTCCGAGGATTGCTGGAACACCATCCCCGAGAAGTACCAGAAGATCATTGAGGACTGCGCTTATGAGTGCGGCATGTGGGAGCAGACCTCCTGCGAGGACGACGAAGCTACCCAGATCGAGTTCCTGAAGAGCCAGGGCGTTACCTGGAACGAAGTCGATATCGACGCCTTCTCCAAGGCCTGCGAGCCGGTCATCGACTGGATCGTTGAAGAGTACGGCTCCACCTACGAGGCATATGACCAGCTGAAGGGCCTCGTCGCTGAGTACCGCGCAAACAACGCATAAGTTGTTACTTTAGCATCAGCACAATAACTGTTTACGACAGGACTGCCTGAAGCCTTTCAGGCAGTCCGTGTCAGGTATTTAGAGAATCGTTAAAAAAACTTTACACCAGCGCGGAAGTTTTTAACGGATGTTTATGCAAAACACGGAAAATGCCCAAATAAGTTGAAGTTATTCAAAATCTGCTACTAAAGGATCCTGTTAATGAAGAAAAAATAACCTTTAAGCACATACTGAAAAAACCTCGACGCTGTCATTACCGGCACGACCCTCGTGACCTGTGTCATTATAGTTAACCTGAACGTCATCATGCGCTACATGCTCAACTCCCCGCTCCAGTGGAGCGAGGAGATAGTCACAGCGCGGCTACGGCAAGGGCTTTTCCGCCGCGATCACGGCGGCATCCTCGTGCGTCACGCCCATCATCCCGCCCGGAATCAACCTCATCGTCTACGGTCTGATCGCCAGTGCGTCCGTCGGTCAGCTCTTTGCTGCCGGCTACGTCCCCGGTCTGCTATGGCTGTGACGCTGATGATCGCCGTGGCGCTCATCTCCAAAAAGCGCGGCTACGCGCCGTCCCGTCCCCGCCGCGCAACGCTCGGCGAGATCGGCCGGCAGGCGCTCAAGTCTTTCTGGGCGCTGTTTTTCCCGCTGGGCATCATCATGGGCATGCGCTTCGGCATCTTCACGCCGACGGAAGCCGGCGGTGTGGGCGTGCTCTACTGCCTGATCGTGGGCAAGTTCGTCTACAAGGGCCTGAAAAAGGAGCACTTTATCCCCATCCTGCGCGAGACCATCTCCGGCACCGCCACCGTCATGCTCATCATCGTGTCGGCGACCGTGTTCGGCTACTACCTCAACTGGGAGAACATCCCGACCATGCTGCTCAACGCCGTGACGAGCTTTGCCAGCAACAAGTTCCTCGTGCTGCTGGTCATGAACGTTGTGCTGCTCATCGTCGGCATGTTCCTCGAGGGCGGCGCGGCGCTCATCATCCTCGCCCCCCTCATGGTGCCGATCGTGAAGGCCGCCGGGATCGATCTGGTGCACTTCGGCATCGTGTGCAACGGGGCTGCTGCGTCTCCTCAGGCTGCTCACTGCCGTTATCGGGATCGATCTCGACCCCGCCGTCACCGGAAGAGCTGCTGCCGTCGGTGCGGGCGACGTACTGCGAGTAGACAAAGCCCTCGCGCCCGTCAATCACGCATTTAGTCCAGTCACCGGAAATACCGGTGATGGAGAGCTGCGTGCCCCAGTTGTAGGGGAATCGATGATGGAATAGCTGCTTGAGGGGCCGGTACGGAAACGGACAAAGTCACCGCAGATATAACCCTGAGCCTGATCCGCGACCACATCGGGTGTGGGTTCGGGAGTTGCCTCTGTCTCATCGTTATAGTCCGGCTGCTCGGGCTCGGTATATCCGCCGCTGCTGTCAACGCCGCCGAACTCAAGCCCGCCCTCGGGGCCGTTGCCGTAATCCACGCCGGGGAGGGAGTATAGCTGCCTCCGGAGCTGATATAGTCGGAGTACACATACCCGGACTGGCCGTCGATAATGCAGGCTGTCCAGCCGCCGGATGTACCGGTGACGGTCACGGACTTGCCGCGGTTATACTCGCCAAGGATCGACGTGTCCGAACCGGGGCCAGAGCGGAAGCGGACGTACATTGCATTGATGTACGCATTGCCCTCACCGCTGGGGGTGGTGACGCCGCTGTAGTCCTCTTCGGTTATGCTCAGATAAGAGGAGGACATGAAACCGCTGCTGCCGTTATAATCCACCGCGTACCATGAGCCGTTGGATCTGTCGCTGACATTGACAGTTGCCCTCTCGGCAGGGAGTCTATCACCCGATAGTTCGTGCCGGGGCCGGAGCGCATGTTGACGCCGTTGCCGGTGACGACGGCGCTCTCGGCATAGGCCGGAACACTCATCATCGAGGCTATCAGCGCCGCAGCGACGGAGATCCTCAAAGCTTTTTGCGCATAAGAACCAGATCCTTTTTATTTTATCTGGAGGAAAGGGGCCCTTTCCAGCCAAACGGCTGCGACGTCTATCGCGGCGTAAAGGCCGTCCTTCTCGGACTTCTTCACAACGCGATCCCGTGATTTGATGCTCGCATCCGTGAGCTGAAGCTGGATAGATACCCTGGTGGCAACGTCAAGGTCGCCGACCTTCTTGGTATCCAAGACCTGCAGCATGATGATATACTTATCAGCAAAGCTGCCGTAATAAATGATATTGTCCTTCCGTTGGGGGATGTCCCTTGTACTCCAATGTCTTAGCCAATATAAGCACCTCCAGTAATGTAATCGAATTGTAACTCAAATTAATAAATTTGTCAACGTAAAATAATGGTAAATCGCAGAATCGCTCGAAAACGTGCTTTTTTGCGGGCATACGGGGCTTACCAGCTCATTCTGCCGCCCCCGCCGCTGAGAAAAATTGTCGGAATACGGATCGTTAACTGTGCCGGAGTTTGAATTCCCGTTCGAATTACCGCCGGGGGATATAGTTGTCGCGGCTGGAGCTTGTTCCGCTGCCGCCATCGCCGTAGTTATCCTCGCTGTCGGTACTGTCGAGGTAATCATCGTCGGTGAGAGTGCTGTCATCATACCCGAAAATGCCGGTGTTCTCACCGAGGTACGGATAGGTGAAGGCCTCCAGGGCAGGCCGTCATGCACGGGGGTCATGACCTTTTCCAGAGCTGCGCTGCGGGGTTGCCGCTGACGTGGATGCGCTCGGGCATGTCATAGCCCGTCCAGACCGCCGCGACATAGTACGGTGTGCAGCCGACGAACCAGCGATCCTGATAGTTGCTGGAGCTGCCGGTCTTGCCGGCGACGGGCATCGTCCAGAGCGCGGCCTCGCCGCCGGTACCGTTCTCAACGCCGTTCTGCATCATGTAGGTCATGGTGTAGGCAGTGTTCGGCTTGAAAGCCTGAATGGTGCTCGGCGCGTTATCAATGACGACGTTGCCTTCCTTGTCGGTGACAAGGGAGTAGGTGCGGCTGTAGGTGAAGATGCCGTCGTTCACGAACGGGCAGTAGGCCTGAGCCATCTCGCGCACCGTGATGCCGTAGGTAAGCTCACCCAGAGCCATGGGCGCATAGTCGCAGTCCTCCGGAACAAGGCTCGTCACGCCGAGGTGAGTGGTCAGATAGTCATACGAGGTCTGCGGCCCCATGGGGAGCTTATCGACTATCTGCGCGGCGACGGTGTTGAGCGAGTACTGGAGCGCGGTGTATATGGTGATGAGGCCATAGTTCGTGTAGCTGTCATTGTTCGGGTACCAGCTCGTGCCCTTGAGGGTGATGTTCGGCGAGTCGCTCACGAGCGTATCGGGCGTGATGAGCCCGAGGTCGACCGCCGGGCCGTAGGACGCGATCGGCTTTATAGAGGAGCCGGGGAGCGGTAGGTCCCGGTGGCGCAGTTGAGGCCGAGGTTTATCGTCTTTCACCGACGCCGCCGCAGAGCGCCAGAACCTTGCCCTCGAACGGATCCATTATGACTATCGCGCTTTGAAGCTGCTGGTCGCTGTACGCCGTCTGCGGTATCGCCGAGAGGTCGCTGTAGACCGCGTCGACACTGGCCTGAATGTCCGCATCAAGGCAGCTGTATATCTGGTAGCCGCCGTTATAGAGCAGTGTGCGCGCGGTGTCCTCGCTGATGCCCTTCTGCTTCATGAGGTCCTGCGTGACATCGTCAATGACCGTCTCGGTGTAGTAGGACATTATCTCCTGAGTATAGCCCTCGTCGGGGGTGTGGGTGAAGACAAGCTCCTCTTCTACGGCCTGACGGTACTGGGTATAGTCGATATAGCCCTGCTCGTACATCTCGCGCAGGATCGTCTCCTGACGCTCCTTATTGTTCTGCCGGTTATAGAAGGGGTCGTAATACGTAGGCAGATTCGTGGTGCCGACGATCGAGGCGCACTCGGCAAGCGACAGCTCCGACACGTCCTTGCCGAAATAGGTCTGCGCCGCGGTCTGTACGCCGTAGCAGCCCTCACCGAAGTACACGGCGTTGAGGTACCATTCCATGATCTCCTGCTTGTCGTACTTCTTCTCAAGCTCAAGTGCGGAGAATATCTCCGTGAGCTTGCGCTGGATCGTGACCTCTTTCTCACCGGTCAGGTTCTTTATGAGCTGCTGCGTGATCGTCGAGCCGCCGTAGCCGCTCTCGCCGCGGGTGAAGATCGTGACGAACGCGCCCGCCGTGCGGTACCAGTCCACGCCCTTGTGGTCATAGAAGCGCTTGTCCTCGATGGAGACCAGCGCCTTTTCCATGTACCACGGGATTTGGTCATAGTCGACCCAGATGCGGTTCTCCTTGCCGGAGAGCGTGGCGAGCTCTGCGCCACTCACCGACGGAGTCCTGATACCAGATGGTGCTCGACTCATTGAGCTTGAAGTCCTCAAGCGAAAGGTCGAGGTTCGGGGTGAGGCAGGTCTTGACATAGTAGGCGAAGACGCAGGCGAACATCATCCCCGTCACAAGGAGGATGAGCAGCACCGTCCCCACTGCCTTGAGCACCGTGCTGACGGTGGCCGAGACCATATCTACGGTTATATTCGCCGCTTTCTTTGCGATGCGGACCGGTTTCGCGGAGCCTTGCTCCGGTTTGTTTTTCTTGCTCATTGGGCTTCAGCATACCTCCTTCTTGCAGGAAACTGAAAAGCGGGCGCGGTGTCCCGCATGGCTGTGCATTATTACCTATTATATACTGAAATAGCATTATAACACAGGCTGTCAATTTCGGTAGAGTAATTGTAAATTTTTCTTATGGGGCAGCAGCGCATGATGTGTCTGCGGCAGCTGCCGGACAATTCGCGCCATTGCCGCTTGCGGCAATTATGCCCATTTTTGCTACGAATGTATAATTTCCCAGTACCGGCAGATACTTCATGTGACAGAACCTGCAAACACAGATGAAGGGAGCCTTCGACATGGGGCTTAAAATAAAACCGGGCTTCTGCTGTGCCTGATGTCCGCAGCGGTCTGCTCCTGCCTTGCGGCCTACCGGAGCATGCACTTTTCCTCCTCCGCTGTTCCGGAAGAGATATACGCGCAGTTCATGGACAGCGCGCCCCTTGCGGAATACTACCTGCGCGACAGCGGCGGGCACGTCGCCGTGTTTTTCCTCGCGGCGGGACAAGACGCCGCTGACCGTCACGCCCATCGAGACGGCCTGCCTGCGTACAGCCGACCGCGCGATGCTGCGCGGCGGCATCCCCGTGGAGAGCGAGGATGAGCTGCTCATGCTGCTGGAGGATCTCGGCTCGTGACAGGGGTGCGCAAAGAAATAGCGCATCGCGGGCAGAAACTGTTGATTTATTCTCCGTAATGGTATACAATACTTTCAGATACCATTACGGAGGTTATATTTATGAGCGAAGATTTCGGCAGCGATTTTATCACTATAGTTGACGATGACGGTACGGAGTTCGAGCTTGAGCTTCTGGATACCATGGATTATAAAGGACAGACCTTTGTGGCTTTTTCTCCCCGCCGACATGGATGAGGACGACCCGGACTACGGTCTTGTGATCCTGCGCTCCGTTATCGACGAGAACGGGGACGAGCTGTTCGAGTCCATCGACGATGAGGACGAGCTGCAGGATGTGTATGAGCATTTTGCCGTTCTCCTGTTTGACGACGAGGACGAGGAATAAGTTTCCATCGAGGCATTTTTCCTCCGGGCGGTGAATATGCTTTTTGCCCCCGGCGGTACAGAGAAAAATAAATTCCTGCTGTGTGCGTGTCGTCTGTTTTAGACCTTGTGGCTCGTTAAACCCACATCTCTAATAAGGGATGCCGATTTGAATCTGCGGATTGCAGGCCTCCCGGCTTACGCCGGAAGTTGGAAGCAGCGAAACAGAACTTAGGCGACCCACCTGCCCTATTGTGCAGGTTATAATTGAGCCAGCACGGCATTTGCGGGGTGCTCCTCCGGGGAAACCCGGAGGAGTTTTTGCTGATATAAATTAAAGGCACCGGCAGTTAGAACTGTCGGTGCCTTATGCTGTTGTGATCCGAAGCATGTATTCGGATTTCCCCTGACCGGTGCACTGCGGCGTCTGCGGGCAGACGGCGGAACGCTCACGGGTGCATTCAGGGCTGCCCGCGTATGCAGCTGCGGTGCCGTTTCGGTCTTGTTACTTGAGCTCGCCGTTTTCAGACCGTTCACAAGACCGTTCTTCAGGCCGTCCTTATACCGGCTCTCGGGGCCGTCGGCAAATGCCTGACCGGTGCAGCCGAGCATCAGAGCTGCTGCCATGATCGAAGAAACGACGATTTTAGTCTTACGCATAATGATTCCTCCTTTAAGATTCGTATGCGTCCACACCGTTTGAGTGCACATCCGAAAGCTTCACGGTGCGGTGTCCTTTTCCTGAGGACAATACAGATAATAAACGAGGAATATTAAATCAAGATTGAAAGACCGGATGACGGCAAAGTTCTATGCGGCGCGCTCCATCCAATCACGGCGGAGCACCGCGTACAGCTTGCAGTTGAGGTATCTGCCGTTTTTATAAACACCTCGCGGCGCAGCCCCTCAAGCTTAAAGCCGGCTTTTTTCATAGACATGCTGCGCGCAGAGGTTGTTTTCAAGTACCTGAAGCTCCACACGGCGCAGATTGAGATTTTCAAACGCATGCCTGAGCATCTCAGTTACGGCAAAACTCCCGCACCATGCAGCCGATCCTCGCTCCTGCCGATCATTATGGAAAGCTCCGCACTGCGCGAAAGGCAGTCTATGCCGACAAGACTGACAAGGCCGACAAGCTTGCCGTTCTCTGCAACGATCGCACAGCGGACAGCGCTTGCGCGGTCAGCCATATAATCATCATACCAGCGCCGGTCTGTTTCGGCGCTTATGTAGCGGAACAGGGGCGAGCAGGTGCCCTATAAGCTCAGGGTCGCTGCGCCATGAGTTGACTGTTTCGATATCGGAAAGTTCGATCTCTCTGAGAGTGTAGTTCATTGTGTATCTCCGGTTTTCATATTTTTTCCCGAGCTGCTCGGGATGAAATAAGGATACACGATCAAGATTAAAACTACTTTGAAGCAGGCTCACCGGGAGCGTGACCGTAAAGCATATATCTTTCTCCGGTTTCAATCCACTATCCGGCCGTCGGAGGCTATCGTCACGACGTTCCATGGAATGAACTTGCCGCTTGCCTTCAGGGCGTTCTTGGCCGCAAGCTCCAGCCCGCCGCAGCAGGGGACTTCCATGCGCACTATAAGCACCTCACGGATATCGTTCGAGGCGATGATGTCGGTGAGCTTATCGGTATAATTCACGCCGTCGAGCTCGGGCAGCCGATGAGCGTGACACGTCCGCGGATGAAATCACCTCATGGAAGCCTGCGTAGGCGTAAGCCGTGCAGTCAGCCGCGATGAGGAGCTTTGCGCCTTTGAAGAATGCCGCGTTCACCGGGACGAGCTTTATTGCAAACCGGCCACTGCGAAAGCCGGCTCTGCTGTTTCGCAGCGGGCGCGGACTCGGCAGCGTCCGCTGTGTGCGCTATTGCCTTGACCCTTGAGCCGGGGCAGCCTGTAAAGACGTGCGCCGCGGCCTGTGCGCGCAGCTTATCGCGCTGGGCGCTGAGGACGGCGGCCTCGTCAAACGCGGCGGCCTCGCGCTCTATGAAGCTGATGGCGTTCACCGGGCAGTTCGGCAGGCAGTTGCCGAGCCCGTCGCAGTAATCATCGCGCATGAGCTTTTGCCTTGCCGTCCACCAGCGCGAGCGCGCCCTCCTGAGCCAAGCATTGACGCACAGGCCGCAGCCGGTGCATTTGCCCTCGTCTATATGAATGATGCGTCTTTTCATGCTTTCCTCCACCTTTGCAATGTGTACTCTGTAAAATCAGTATAACACAAAAACGGGGAAAAGGAAAGAGGCGGGGCTATTTAGGCGCCATTTATATCAGAGCAGTTTTTCCACGCTGTATATACTTTGCAGCACATATAGCCCCGGGCGGTAGACCTTATCCGCTGTCCAGATGCTTATCCCCGCGAGGGAATATTCGCCGACGAGCTGGAGCCGCGCAACAACGCTGCGCGCGTCCTCGAACCACACGACGTGTGTACGCCCCGCGGCGTCGGTATAATTGAACCACGGCGCCTGCGCGGTATAGTCGTATCTGATCTCCGCGCCGCGGGATATGGCAAGCTCCACCGCCGCCGCGTTTGAGAGTATGCGCGCCGCCTGTCCCTGCCGCCACGGGAGAAGCCAGTCATAGGCATAGTTTGAAAAGCCCATGAGTATCTTCCCCACTGGCATGACGGTGACGGCATAGTCCAGCACGCGCCGTATGCGATTTACGGGAGATATGCCTGCGGCGAGCCGTAGGTGTAGCCCCACTCATAGGTCATCAGCACTACCCGGTCAGCGTACCTGCCGTGCGCTACGTAGTCGTGCGCGGTGTAGAGAAGCCGCCCTGCTCCGCGCTCTCCTTTGGGGGCGAGCGCCGTCGAGACTAAGGTAACCGAGGGCGTGCATCCGCTCCGCCGCCCGGGCGACAAACTGACTGTAGCTGTCCCGGTCAAAGGGGTAGATGTATTCAAAATTGATATTCAGCCCGTAATAATTTTTCTCCCGCAGCACCGCCGTTATGTTCTCCAAAAAGCGCGCTCTGCGCCGCGTCATCGGTCAGCAGACTGTGCGCAATGTCGCTTGAAAAGCCGCTCGACTCGCTGAGATTCGTCACGACCATGAGCGGGGCTGTCTGCCCGGAACGCGCGATGGAGATGAGCCTCTCGTCGTCGATACCGGAGAGCGAGCCTGTCTGCCCGTGCGCTGTAGCAGAACGGGCAGAGATATGTAAGATACGGGTTCGTCTCTTCAAGTACCTCCGAGGACACATTCGGATAATCATAGGCGTTTACCTCGATGCTGCCGCGCGCGGCTTCATCCCCTGACGGGGATAACAAGGCTCATCCCGACGGCCAAACGCGACGGATCGCTCAGCTGGTTTATTTCCGCAAGCCGGCTCTCGTTCGTACCGAAGCGCCGGGCGATCGGAATATAGACTGTCCCCGGGACGCACAATATATATCTGCATGGCTGCTCCTTTCAAATTCGATTGCTCGATTGTTCACAGTATATTAGTATATTCTTTAAATGTACGCTGTTTGCAGAGCCGGGGCGGCTGTGTTATAATTACCTTGCATAAATTTTGTTCTTGAGGTGCCTATGGCCGCTGAAAGGATCCCCGAAAAGAAACGAGATCCCCGTGGAGTTCACATGGGATCTGACAGATATATTCAAAAGCGATGAGGACTGGCTGCGCGAATACGAAGCCCTGATGCAGGTACCGGAGCAGCTTGCGGAGTACGAGGGTACGCTCGGCGAGAGCGCCGCGAGGCTGCTGGAGTATATGCAGCTGGACGACGAGGTCTCCGTGCGCCTTGAAAAGCTGATGGGCTACGCTGGGTGCAAGGCAGATCAGGACACGGCGGACCCCGCTATCAGGACATGCGCAGCAAGGGGCGTCGGCTGCTGCGTCGCAATCTCGGGCGCGGCGTCCTTTGCGACCCCGGAGCTTATCGCCATCCCCGAAGAGACGCTCGATGCCTTCTACCGCGAGTGCCCGGAGCTTGAGACCTATCGCCGCAACCTGTACCGCCTGCGCCGCCGCGCGGAGCATATCCTCTCCCCAGCCGAGGAGCGCCTGCTCGCCGCTGCCGGGGAGATGGCCGCCGCGCCGGACTCTATCTGCGGCGCACTGAGAAATGCCGACCTGCGCTTTGAGGACGCGGTCGACGCTGAGGTAAGTCTCACCCGCCTCTGCCGGGACGCTTGTGCCGCCTCATGGAGAGCGCGGACAGAGTGCTCCGCAAGAGCGCCTTTGAAAACTGCTATAAGCGCTATGACGAGTTTAAGAACACCGTCGCCGCGACGCTTGACGCGCAGTTCAAGCAGCTCCGCTTTTGCGAACGCGATGCACGGAAACCCCTCCACGCCGACGCCGCGCTCGACGCGACCGAGGTTCCGGTGAGCGTTTACGACAGCCTCATCGACACCGTCCACAACGAACCTGGACAAGATGTACCGCTATGTCGCCCTGCGCCGCCGTCTGCTCGGCGTGGATGAACTGCACATGTACGACGTCTATACGCCCATCGTCCGGACGCCGCCGTCTCCATCAGCTATGACGAGGCGAAGAAACCGTCCTCGAAGCCTTGAGCGTCCTCGGCGAGGACTATACCAAGCCTCCTCGAGACGGGGTCAGCAGCCGCTGGATCGATGTGTACGAGAACCGCGGCAAGCGCAGCGGGCGTACTCACTCCGGAAGCCCCGCCCGCACCCCATGTTCTGCTCAACCAGAAGGACAATCTCGAATCCATGTTCACTATCGCCCACGAGATGGGTCACGCACTGCACAGCTACTACAGCTGCCATAACCAGCCCGTGAACACCAGCGACTATGTCATCTTCGTCGCCGAGGTCGCCTCCACCTGCAACGAGGTTCTGCTCATGCGCTATCTTCTCAGCCGTACGCAGGATAAGAAGGAGCGGCTTTCATCAACCATTTCCCTTGACCAGTTCAAGGGCACGGTCTACCGCCAGACGATGTTTGCCGAGTTCGAGCTTGAGATTGGACGCATGTCCGAAGCGGGGCAGGCGCTGACCGCCGACGTGCTCTGCGAAAAGTACAAGGCGCTGAACGAACTCTACTACGGCCCCGACATGGTTCAGACGAGGGCATCGCCCTTTGAGTGGGCGCGCATCCCGCATTTCTTCTATGACTACTATGTCTTTCCAGTACGCGACCGGCTTCTCCGCCGCCGTCGCCATTTGCCGAGCGTATCCTGACCGAGGGCGCACCGGCTGTCGCGGACTATAAGCGCTTCCTCTCCGGACGGATCGAGCACCGACCCAATATCGCTGCTCAAGATCGCGGGCGTCGACATGAGCCGCCCCGAGAGCATAGACTCCGCGCCTCGCTATTCGGAGAGCTGATAGACGAATTGGATAAGCTTAGTTAATAAATCCCCCAATAAATATACAAGGAGGAACTACTATGAACGTATTGGCCAGTATGCCCGCGTCGGGCATCATCGTTATCGCCGCGATAGCCATCCTTTTGTGCTCGCGGTACTGCTACTGTTTTACACAGGGCAGATACAAGGGCCTTGCCGGGATGGTGAAGGGCGGCCTTGACCGGGATAACGGCTTCCTGCGCTTCACTGTGAACGATTTTGCCGACGCCTATAAGAAATACGGGCAGGACGTCAACACTCCCCCGCGATAATTTCAAACGCTGTCAGCACCAAGCCTCGGGGCTTCTGCTGTGCGAGCGCTTTCTCGCAAACGCCGTGTCGCTGTTCGTCACGCTCGGCCTGTTCGGCACTTTCCTTGGCCTGAGCATTCTTTGTTTCCTCGCTTACCGAGCTCATCAGCCTGAACACCTCCGGAGTGGCTGAGCGTGCTCGACAGCGTCGGCGGCGGACTGATGTCGGCGCTCTCCGGCATGGGCGTCGCGTTCTATACCTCGCTCGTCGGCGTTGCCTGCTCCATCGTACTTACGCTGCTGCGCTCCATATTCAGCCCGCAGGCCGAGCGCGAGACGCTCGAAGCGCGGCTTGAGCTGTGGCTCGACCATACCGTCGCCCCGACGCTGCCGACCGAGCGCGCCAAGGACGAGCGAGATGGTGCAGCAGATGGTGCACGCGATGGACAGCGCGTCCAAGACCATGGAGCGCGCGCCCAGAACGCGACCGGCGATCTCAAGACCGGGCATCGACTCCAGCCGCGCGCCCATCACCGCTTTCAACAAGCAGTCGACAGCTTTCAACGGCGGCGTGCGCGACTTCTCTGAGTTCAACTACAACCTGCGCGGCACGGTCGAGCGTCTCGACGTCACGGTGCGCGACCTTGTTCTCCGGTCTGCGCGAGGTCTCGCGCATCCTTGAGAAAGGCGGAAAACAATGAGACGCGGGAGCTTACGCACCGGAAAGCGTTCGGCGGACTCCGGCGGCGAACAGGGCTTCTGGCCGACCTACGCCGACATGATGAGCACGGTCGCGCTTTATCCTTTTTTCCTGATGCTCATCTCGTATATCCAGAACCTCATCACCGGCAACGACCTGCAGAATACTCAGGAGGTGCTTGCGGACACGCGCACGCAGGTCAGCGCGGCGCAGGCGCAGCTGGACGATCTGAGCGAGGAACTCAAGCTCAAGCAGAGCGAGATAGATGGCTACACGCTCGAGATCGGTAAGCAGACCGGAGACCATAAACAACCAGAAAGCTCATCGGCGATCAGGAGAAATATCTCCAGGCCGCAAACAGCGAGCTTCTTGAAATGCGCACCCAGATGCAGAGCATCGCCGTGCTGCGTATGTCGATACTTGAACAGATACGCGACAGCATCGTCGACGTCATGGGCGACGAGAGCAAGGTCAGCGTCGGCGACAACGGCAACATCATCCCTCAACGAGGGCGTGTTCTTCGACCTTGGCCTCGCAGATAAAGCCAGAGAGCGAGGCCGTGCTCAATGAGCTTATCGACGTGTTCGTAAAGTTCCTGAGCAATGAGGAGAACGCGAAGTATGTCGACAGCACGTCATCTCCGGCCACACGGACATCACCGGTACCGCCGAGACTCAACCGGCAGCTCTCGACCAGACAGGGCAAACCCGTCCGCAATACCCTCCTGACCGGCAAGGGCGCAAAGCTCGACGGCTACGCCGAATACTTCTGCGCTGCGGGCTACGGCGCGACGCGCCCCGTCGCAAGCAACGACACTGCCGAGGGACAGGCCGCGAACCGCCGCATAGAGATATCCATGATCCTGAAGGATGAATCCGTGCTCGAAATAGTCGAGCAGTATCTGGAATGGAAGTCCCCGGCACGGATGCAAATGCCGCCGCGTCGCCATCTCCGTCCCCGTCGGCCTCGCCGAGACCGTGTGATAGGGGCGAGCGAGTTGATGTCGGCTCGCTTCAAACTGCACAGAAGCAGCGTCCCCAAGTGGGGCGCTGCTTGTTTTGGTAGGGAGGATGGAGAAAATCGAAGCCCAACGAAGGGCTCGATTTGGAAAGGGAGGAGCAGCGGAGTGCGCGCGAGATGGCTTTTGATGCGGAGAAAAAGTCGTCGCAAGCGATACGAAGCTTGCGACGACGCGGGGCTCGACCTGCCGTGCGCGGCAGGCCACCTCGGGTTGCAAAGCGCTCCCAGCGCTTTTGCTAAGAGCCCTCGGGTGCGAGCCCCGAAGGCAGAAATAAGCAACACCCCTGGTGGGGGGCGTTGCTTATTTGGCAGGGTCAGCCAATTTTGAGGACACAAAAACCGAATCAAAGCCCAACGAAGTGGGTTTCGGAAAGGAGGAGCAGCGGAGTGAGCGCGAGATGACTTTGATGCAGAGCATAAAAAGTCGTCGCAAGCGATACGAAGCTTGCGACGACGTGGTACCGGTGGTGGGGCTCGACCCGTGCGGCAGGCCACCTCGGGTTGCAAAGCGCCCCAGCGCTTTGCTAAGAGCCCTCGGGTTCGAGCCCCGAAGGCAAGAAATAAGCAACACCCCGGTGGGGGCGTTGCTTATGTGGTACCGGTGGTGGGGCTCGACCCTGTGCGCGGCAGGCCACCCGCCGTAAAGCGCTCCCAGCGCTTTTGCTAAGAGCCCTCGGGTTCGAGCCCTGAAGGCAAGAAGGCAACACCGGTGGGGGGCGTTGCTTATTTGGTACCGGTGGGGGGCTCGAACCCACACGGTGTCGCCACCGGCGGATTTTGAACCGCTACGTCTACCATTCCATCACACCGGCATACCGTAGAGAAGTATATATCATCTACAGCAAAATTTCAAGTATTTAGTTTCTCATTTCTCTGCATCAGGAGAGGGAGACACTTTGGGCTTTGCTATGAACCACAGGTTCATGTCCGTCGGCTCGGCGATGCCGGGGACGGTTTCAGTGAAGCTGTACTGCCACATATCACATGCGTAATAGAAATTTGGGAATCCGCTTTCCCGGCAGAGAGAACCAGAATTCATAATCGGTAAGCCTCGTGAGGTCATAGCCATAATAGCCGAGGTTCCGGGTTGAAGTATACGCAGGGCACATAACCGGCGCTCTTGACCGTCTTCGCAGAAAGCACGCGCACAGTCTGTCCGCAGTTCCATCGTAAGCCCGTGGCTCCTCGCTTCGGCCGCTTCGATCTTCTCCCAGTCAAATACGACCGGCAGCGTAACGTTATATTTCCCGATGCGCTCAATGGGGACAAAATCCGCCTCCTCGATCGCTTCCTGAACAGTCACGGCCTGAGAAAACATATACACGCCTACGTGCAGGCCCGCGTCGAGCGCGCCCTGGATGTTGCGTTCAAAATAAGCGCGTCTTCGAAAAGCCGCCCTCGGTATATCCGCGCCAGCCGACGCGGATATAGGCATAGTCGACACCGGATGCGGCGACCTGCTTCCAGTCGATACAAGCTGGTGCTCCGAAACGTCTACTCCGCGAAGAACGTCATAGTCGGTCCCCGTATATTCGATGCGTCCGTCGTTTGAAG
>VOFG01003496.1_pt1 | contig 33140 bp, 64 predicted proteins | sample 5384171 | NCBI WGS metagenome assembly VOFG01 (sample SAMN12384726, study PRJNA508395) | human gut metagenome | isolation source: healthy gut F | host: Homo sapiens
GCCGGAGGCTGCCAAGTATTTCGATAATTATTTCGTGTGTTTCAAGATTGATGCGGAAAGGGGAAGGGTAGCGTTCGCTAAAATATGATGTACATGCTTATCCCATTTCTTTACGATATTGCCGGACGGAACATTGCGGCATAAGATCGTGGGGGCGACGTTGCATATCTTTATTCCTCGGGTGGAACGGGATTGAAAGAAAACTTCGTGGGGCATTTTATGAAAAAGTATTCGGATGGGACTTTGCAGAAAAAAAGAGATCCCGATGGCAGTGGGAGTGTTCCGGAAGCTTTGGGATGAAAAAAGAGGTAAGAGTTTGACGGATTTCCTTTGTTCGGGTTGTTATCCCCGAAAGAAAAAATTGGCTTCCCGTTATTGGGTGGTTTATGAAGAGTTGAAATTATAGTGGATCTGTTTGCTCCCGGTTTAAGTTTTTCGTGGAAAATAGGGGTGAAATAGCAGGTAAAAAAATATGAAGAGGCTTCTTTCAGGATTATCGTGATGTTGTCCGGATCATTTGATTAATAACGACCGGACGAATCACGAGTAAAGAAAAATCCTTGGAATTGTGGGGGAAGCAAACGAGATGCCTAGTATGCGTTCGTTGATTAAGATATCGGATTTGTCGGATAAGGAATTTTTTCGTTTGGTGTGATTTGGCAGAAGCTTGTTATTTCGGGACAGGCAGATCAAGCTCGGAATATTCGTAAAATGACGACTTTTACCTGAAGCAATGGCATTTGGACGTTCTTTTTTGTTTGGGCATTTCAACAGTATTTCCCGGATGAAAAGGGGGAGTTAACAAGATTGAGAGAATTGTGAATTTGGACGAGAATAATTACAGAAAGCGATAGAATAAAAAATATGTTTGATGGCCGCATCTTTTTTTTGATGCGGCTATTTTTTTAGATTTTAGAATGACACCTAGAAAATGTTTACTCTTGTTATTATAATATAATGGATTTAATGTGCTTTACAACAATAATTTATGTCGGTAAAAAAGGTGACCACTTTTTTTAGAGCAGGTGACCTAAAAAGACTCGGCGGAAGCGTTGGTGCTCCTGTTGTTGAAAAAGTTCAAGATTCTATTCGAGTGCGCGAACACGGAAGCTGCCACGGAATTGAAAGAGTGAAAGCCGGCCTCGTTGACTTGATTGTACCACAAGGCGAGTTTAAGCCTGGCACCCGCCACGGACTTGCACGAGGAATAGATTCTTCTCAACCTTTGCACCAGGGCGAAGGCCTTTTGCATGTCGGGATACAGCTCGAAAAGCACGGAAGCCCTCTTTCTCTGGTTCACGCTCCATGCAGCCGGGTCTTTAAAAAGCAGCAACCTGGAACGGGACAAAATCTCCTTCCTGGTTTCCCCGTTACGGAATTCTTCTCGCCCTGTACTTTTTCCCTTCCAGACGGGCGTTTTCCATCTCGTTGGTTTCCTCGTTGATCGCCTCCCAGCGGTGCTCGATCCTTAACTCTTGCAAGGCGTCACAAGCGAGCTTCTGCACGTGAAAGCGATCGATAACCTGCTCGGCATTCGGGAAACATTCCCGGGCTATGGCGTGCATGCCGCTGGACATGTCAAGCGTGATCTCCATCACCCGGTGACGGGCTTGCCGGGGAAGTTTCCTCTATATCCTGGATACTTCCCCGGCCTTTACCCCCTCGATGATGGCAACGAGGGTACCCTTGCCACCGTGACCGTCCTTGTTCGTGACGATCGTGTACAACTCGCCACGGGAGAGGGAACTCTCGTCGATACTCAAGCGGGGCCCCACGTTCTCGGGAAAGACCAGCCACTTGTCAGCGTGGGAACGTGGGGCCCAGGACGGGTAATCGCTTAGATGTTTCTTGTATTGCTGTACCAGCAAATCCCCGTTAACGTGATAGAACTTCTCCAGGCTCTTGCCGCTGATCGGGTAGTTATCCAAGTATCTCTTTTAAAAAAGACGCGAACTCCTTAGAGTAACGCGTGCCATCTGCAGACAGGGAAAACTTGTTGCTAACAACCTCTCCCGACGGTAGTTGCCATTTACGTCGACGAACGTGAAGGTAAACGGACCGGCCACGCAACGGGAAATCCTGGATCCTGGTCGTGCCCGTGAAACCCTTGGATAAAACGCCTTGACCGCCATTCTCGCGCGGCGGGATATTTTTCTCGTCAAGGTATATATCAATTTGATCACTAGTGGTGCTCTCCTTCACTACCTCGGTGTTGGATTGTCACCCGGAGCCTGCCCGGACGAAGTTGGTCCAGTTGATGGAGGAACATGCCACGAATGCTTACACGATCGAGAAAAACGGTGTGAAAAATTGATTTACCAGACCCCCTGGTACGAGAATGGCGAATTTATGGGATTGGTGGAATTTTCCTTAGAGATTCCTTTTGAAATGCCACATTACATCCGTAAACCGAAAACGGAGTAGAAATTTTGATTCGTTTGTAAAACTTTTTAATGATTAATAAGGTATAATCGTGATATACATAATAACGAATATACCTTATTAACCATGGAAAAGAAACAAAAACTTACCACTGAGGCTGGGGCGCCGGTTGGTGATAATCAAAACATTCAGACTGCAGGACCTCATGGGCCGGCTCTCTTGCAAAACGTTTGGCTAATCGAGAAATTGGCTCATTTTAACCGGGAGCGGATTCCGGAACGTATCGTGCATGCTAAGGGAAGCGGGGCGTTTGGTACGTTCACGGTGACGAACGATATACCCGTTACACGAAAGCGAGTATTTTTGCACGGGTCGGTAAGAAGACCGACGTGTTCATGCGTTTTTCCACGGTAGCCGGGGGAGCGGGGAGCTGCCGACACGGAACGAGATGTCCGGGGATTTGCCATGAAATTCTATACTGACGAGGGAAACTGGGATCTGGTCGGGAATAACACGCCTGTTTTCTTTATCCGGGATCCCTTGAAGTTTCCCGATTTTATTCACACGCAAAAGCGGGATCCGAAGACGAACCTGAGGAGTAACACGGCGATGTGGGATTTTGGAGCTTGTCTCCGGAGACGTTACATCAGGTCATGATCTTGATGAGTGATCGGGGTATCCCCAAGATTTTCGTCATATGCACGGTTTCGGAAGTCATACATTTAGTTTTTATAACGAGTATAATGAACGTTGCTGGGTGAAATTTCATTTACGCTGTATGCAGGGAATTGCTAACTTCACGAACGAGGAGGCGGAAAGATCGTGGCGAAAGACCGGGAACATTCTCAGCGGGATTTGTTCGAGAGTATCGAGAAGGGAGATTTCCCGAAATGGAAAATGTGCGTGCAGATCATGCCGGAAAAGGATGCGGAGACGTATCGTTTTAACCCGTTTGACTTGACAAAAGTGTGGAGTCACAAGGATTATCCGTTGATCGAGGTCGGGGTGATCGAGTTGAACCGGAATCCGGAGAATTATTTTGCCGACGTGGAGCAATCCTTTCAACCCGGCTAACGTGGTACCGGGAATCAGTTTTTCGCCGGATAAGATGTTGCAGGGACGTCTGTTTGCTTACGGGGATGCTCATCGTTACCGTTTGGGGATTAACGCGGATTCCATTCCAGTAAATGCGCCTCGTTGCCCGATGCACAATTATCACCGGGATGGAGCCATACGAGTAGATGGTAACGGTGGCGGAGCGGTGAACTACGAGCCGAACAGTTTTGGAGGTCCGGTAGATAACCATGCTTATAATCAACCGCCTTTCGAGATCCGGGGGATGGGCAGTCATTATCAACAAGATAAGGATTACTATACGCAACCGGGTGATTTGTATCGTTTGGTACCGGAAGACGAGAAAATGCGGATTCACACGAATGTAGTCACGGCTATGGAAGGTGTACCCATGAATATAAAAGTGCGAGTAGCTGCTCGTTTCTATCAGGCTGATGAACGTTGTGGTAAGGGATTGCCGAAGCGGCAGGCTTGGACATGAAAGAGGTGCTTGCTGAGGTGAAACGCCAACAGCAAGAAGATTAATAATAATTTTTACTGACTGACGGCTGGGGGATACGTTGTGTGTTCTGGAATAATTAAAGGTTGAATTTCCCCAACCGTCAGTTTTGATTGTGTCCCGTGTAAACGAGAGTGTGACGATTTCTGGGTGTTACGTGTGGTATTATTGTTGTTATTTATGATTTTTTTGCTTTTCGGTATGGAATAAAAACCTTTTTTGCACAGCGGTGAGTTTGTATTGAAATAATACCTATTGTCTTATGCCAGATGAGTTGATACTTTTCGAAAAAAATGCAACGAGGAGATACTTCCGCTTTGGAGTACTTTTTTCGAGAGTACACGGATGTACTGTATTATCGTGCATTGGGCTTTGTAAAGGACAATTTGGCTGCAGAAGATATCGTGCAGGAGGTATTCATTCGTTTCTGGCAATTGCGGAAAAATTTAAAGATAACGGATTCTGTTCCCGGCTATCTGTGTAAGGCAGTGGATCATCGTTGCCACAATTATCTAGAGCATTTGAAAGTGAAACATCGTTACGAGGAAAGTCAGAAATGGGAGGTGATGGAGGAAGAAGTTCCGGAGGATGAAGAAGAGTTGAATATCATGCGGGAACGCTTGAACGTGTTTGTTGACTCGTTGCCGGAGAAGTGCCGGGAGATATTTATTCTGGCCTGTATTGAGGGGTTAGAAGTATAAGGAAGTGGCGGAAAGATTGGATGTTTCTGTTAATACGTTCAAAACACAATTAAAAAGTGCTTATAGTAAATTGCGGGCCGAGTTTAATGAAAATGATTTGGAAATCATTGTATTACTAATTTTTTAGGATATATGTAAAAAACTCTTCTTTTTCACCCTTTTTCCCTGTTACCTGTCATTAGTGTGTTTGAAAGGATAATAAGAATGTAAAGACGGGTTTTGAAAATGGAGAAAGAACAGTTACATAAGAAGTTGGATGATTTCTTGGTGGGTAATAACAAAGAGAGTGTGGATGGGGAATTATTTTCGCTATTGGTCCGCATGGATGAGTGCCGGAAAAAGCTTGTCCTCCCAACAAAGAACGTATGTGGAAATATGTTCGCAACGCATTGAAGCTTTCCCGGAGGAGAGAATTAATGCGAAATGGGCGGTAGCAGCTGTTATTGTGATGCCTCTTGCTGTCGGTCTCTGTTTTTATGATTATCGTTCTGACGAGGTAGTTCCAGTGCCGGAGAATATGGGGAAACGTCATCAAGTGTCGCTTACTTTGAATGACGGAAGGGTACTTCAAGTACAACAATGGAATAACGATTCGGTAATTCAGGAAAGCGGAACCGGGATTTTGGTCAGTGCCGGGCAACAGATGATTTATCAGGCGGAGAACGTGCAGTTGGAGGAAGAGATCTTTAACACGTTGAGTGTTCCCCGTTCCACGGAATATCAGGTGCAATTGTCCGACGGGACGCGGGTATGGTTGAATTCGGAATCGGAATTACGTTACCCGGTTGATTTTGTCGGTACGGAACGACAAGGTTTTCCTTAAAGGAGAGGCTTATTTCCAGGTGGCGAAAGACACGACTAAACCTTTCCGAGTTGTGGTAAACGACATGATGGTGGAGGCTTTGGGCACGGGCTTCAATATCAATGCTTATCGGGATGACGATTGTTTGCGTACGACTTTGGCTGAAGGGAAAGTTCGGGTGTCCTATCCGGATACTCGTCAGGAATGTATTCTTGTACCGGGGGAGCAGGCTGTTTTGAAGGAAGGGTATTTACATCTGGACAAGTAAATGTGGATGATATTATCGCTTGGAAAAAAAGGGACGTTTCGTGTTTAGTGATATGCCGTTGGAAACCATTGCTAATCAATTGGAGCGCTGGTATGATGTGGAGATTCGTTTTGATGATACGGTGGCGAAATATTATCGCTTTACCGGGGTTATGAAACGATATAACGAGCTGGAACAGGTGTTAGGCTTAATCGAGGAGACGACTAATGTCAGATTCAAAGTGGAGGGACAACAGGTGAAAGTATTTCGTAATTTATAATAAAAACGGTAACCGTTAGTGCGATTACCGTAAGTGTGTTTTAATCGGCCGGACACAAATTGCAGTAGGCGTCCGGTAATTGTTAAACCCATAACTACAAATGTATGAATTTTTTATTGAAAACATGGAGGTTTATGAAATTAACCGTTTTTAATCCTCTTTGGAATTTTGAGATTAAATGCGGGCACTTATGTTCAGGCAGACAGCATTAGTCTCGATCTAAGTAATGTGACCTGTAAAGAGGCGCTTGATGCGATAAAAAAACAGACTAATCTGGATTTTTTTTACAACAATCAGGAAATTAATGCCATGGGTAAAGTTTCTGTGCGTTGTCGGAATGTTTCATTGGAAGCGGCTTTGCGACAAGTTCTGGGAAAAGAATTTCACGTTCCGAATCGTTGATAATACCGTTGTTATCCGTCCCGAGGAAATGAAACCAGATCCCGTGAAACAACAGGTCGTCAAAGGTGTTGTTGTGGATGTTCAAGGATTACCTTTGCCGGGGGTGACCGTTTTACTGAAAGGTACGACGTTGGGAACTTCGACAGATATGGATGGAAACTTTACTCTTTCTTTTCCCCATACAGCCGGTTCAGTTCTGCAATTTTCATTTCATCGGAATGAAAACGACTGAAGTGACATTCTCCGGGCAGGCGGAGCTAAAAATTGTGTTGGAAGAGGAAACTACCCAAATGGACGAGGTGGTGGTGACCGGAATTTTCGAACGTAAATCTGAAAGTTTTACCGGTTCTGCGACGACATATAAGAAAGAGGATTTGAAAATGATGGGATCGCAAAATATTTTGCAGAGTCTGAAAACGCTGGACCCTTCTTTTCATATTACCCCGAACAACGAGTTCGGTTCCGACCCGAACAAATTGCCCGACATTGATATTCGTGGTAAAACGAGTATTGTTAATTTGAAAGAGGATTATGCTGTTGATCCCAACCAGCCTTTTGTTTATCTTGGATGGTTTTGAAGTAGATTTACAGACGATTGTCGATTTGAACATGGAGCGGGTGGCTTCCGTTACGATTTTGAAAGATGCCGCCTCCACGGCAATCTATGGTTCTCGTGCTGCTAATGGTGTGGTGGTAGTTGAAACTAAGCGTCCTGCCCGGGAACCTTGCGTCTGTCTTATAATGGAGATCTCACGGTTCAGATGCCGGATCTCAGCGACTACAATATGATGAATGCCGCGGAGAAGTTGGAATTTGAGTGGCTGACGGGCTATTACACGAAGACCTCGAATGAAGAATATCTGGTCGATCGAATGAATCTTTACAACCAGCGGTTGAAAAACGTGCAGAGCGGGGTGGATACTTATTGGTTAAGTGAACCGGTTAGAACAGGGTTTTCTCATAAACACAATATGTATGTTGAAGGGGTGATGATGCTATGCTGTATGGGGTCGGTCTAAGTTATAACGGTACTCAAGGGGTGATGAAGCAATCTGGACGGGATGTTTTGAGTTTCAATATTGGTTTGCGTTACCGGAAAGGTAAATTCAGTTTTGATAATAAATTCACGTTGGATTACACGGAAAGTCAGAATGCACCGCAAAAAGTTTTTCGGTGTATGTGCAGACAAATCCTTATTACCCGAAAGATTATGAAGGTTCCGTACCGAAGTATCTGGAAGAGTCTTCGGTTGATGGTGGTTTTTGGTCGATTAAAGTAGAAAATCCTTTGTACAATGCTAGTTTAAAATTATTTGGATGGTTCAAAAGAAATTTCTTTTCGGAATAATTTCCAAATGGAATGGCGTCCGATGGATGGGATTATGGCACGTGGACGAATCAGTTTAACAAAAGCTAATAATAAAGGGAGAAAAAGTTTAAGTCTCCTTTCCATACTGATTTTGACGAAACGGAAAAGACGGAACGGGGTTCTTACACGAAATCAACAACCGATCGCTGGGGATATGACGGGGACGTGACCGTGACGTATGGAAAATTGTTGGGGGATGTACATCAGGTGAATGCCGTGTTAGGATGGAATTTTCTTCTACACGCTTGATCAATGATGCTTTTACGGCCATCGGTTTTCCGGATGATAACGTTCCGAATCCCGCTTTTGCCAACGAGTATGCCACGGAAAGTAAACCGTCGTATAGTGAATCGACTACCCGTAGCACGAGTTCTATCTGAATCTTAAACTATGCTTACAACAATCGGTATCTGTTGGATGTGAATTTCGTAAAGACGGATCTTCCGTATTCGGAACGAACAAACGATTTACAGATAGCTGGTCAGTCGGGGTGGCTTGGAATATTCATAATGAGGCTTTTATCGGGAGATTGGGTGAACTGGTTGAAATTGCGTTTTTCAGTTGGTAATCCGGGAAATCAGAACTTCTCTGCCTATAAGGCCTATACGACTTACGTGTATAATACGAACCTGCAAAATGCTTTCGGAATGGGAGCCAATGTTTCGGGATTCGGGAATCCCGACCTGAAATGGCAGAAGACGATGGATTATAACTTGGGGATTGGATTTGACTGTGTTGAATAATCGTTTGAAATTCAATACTGATGTTTATTGGAAAGATACCGATCCTATGCTGGTAACTACTTCAATTGCCTCTTCCACGGGGCGTGATTCTTATATTACGAATTTGGGAGCGCAGCGAACGAAAGGGGTTAGTTTCAATGTTGTGGGGACTATTTTGGAAAACACCGAGGATCGCCTTAATTGGTCATTGTCTTTGAATGGACGGCATCAAAAGCAGAATTATCGTAACATCGGGTCAAGCCTGGAGTTACTGAATGACGAGTTGAAGTCTACTTCTTTGACGAGATATCGGGACGGTGGGAGTCCGACAGATATATGGGCAGTTCGTTCTGCTGGTATAGACCCGATGACGGGTAAGGAGATTTACATTAAAAAAGGACGGAAGTTATACTCTCGATTATGATATTAACGACGAGATGGTGGTAGGCAATACCGAACCTTTATTGGAGGGGGTGTTTGGGACGAATCTTTATTATAAAGGATTTTCTTTCAGTGCTTATTTCCGTTATCGGATAGATGCAGACTATTTCAATACAGAATTATATAATCGCATTGAAAATTTGAAAACGACGGAAATGACTAGTTATAATCAAGATAAGCGTGCATTGTACGATCGTTGGCAGCAACCTGGAGATCAAGCCCAATATAAAAAGATTACAGAGACTGTCAGCGATAATGAAACTGCCCCGATGACTTCCCGGTATGTTCAGAAAGAGAACACGCTTAGCGGTGAGTCCATATCTTTAGCCTATGAATTCGGGGAACAGAAATGGTTGAAAAAGTGTTTTTAAAGAATATGACGATACGTGCCAATATGAATGATGTTTTTCGTTGTTCGACCATTAAGGCGGAAAGAGGTACTTCTTATCCGTTCGCTAGAACTGTTCTTTTTCAGTGAATATGACATTTTAAGAATAAGTAAAGAATGAAACTATGAGAAAAGTGATTATTATATTGACAGCTCTGGCGGGAAGCTTATTCTTCAATAGCTGTAATAGTTGGCTGGATGTAAAGCCTTATGATTCTATGGCAGAAGAACAGCTTTATTCTACGGAGAATGGGATACAGCGGGCATTGAATGGCTTGTATTTGAGTCTTGCATCGAATGACTTGTATGCAGAGAATTTGGGAGGTGGTGCTATTGATGTGTTGGGGCAACGGTATAAGTTGTCCAGCGAACATTCTTATTACGATTTAAATGAATATAATTACACGAATGACGGACCGAAAAGAGACTTTTGAGGCAATTTGGAAGGCTGCTTTACAAGTTGATCGCAGATTGTAATGAATTTTTGGAACAAGTTCCTAGGCATCAGGATTTATTGTCCCAGGGAAATTATAAATGATGATGGGGGAGGCTCTGGCTATCCGAACATTATTGCATTTTGATATGTTTCGATTTTCGGACCCGTGTACACGGAAGCGAATAAGCAAGAAACTTCTATCCCTTATTATAGTATGGTGACAGATGTTACACAACCTATCCTGTCAACGGAAGAACTAGTTGAACATTTATTTGCGGATATTGATTCGGCAATCGTGTTGTTGTCAAAAGATGTGATTTTAGCGGACGGGGTTGTAAAGGTGAAGGATTTTGGGATTATCGTAATTTACGTTTGAATTACTATGCCGTATGGGCATTGAAGGCACGTATGTGTTGGTATTTGGGAAATGCGTATGCTGATGAGGCTTACCGGATTGCAACTGCTTTGTTGGAGGGAAAGATCCTAAAACAAATGAGGTAAATAATTTTAATACGGTTTTTGAACCAGTTTCTCAAAAATGTGGCGGTGACCGATCGAGTTTTTCTTTAGTGAAGAGTTGTTTGCCTTGCATAATATGAAGCGTACTACGGTTTATAAAGAGTTATTTAGTTCTGATTTGGAAGATAATAATATATTGTTGTCTACAGAGGATTATATGAATAAGCTTTTTGATGAACCCAACGATTATCGTTGGCATTCTTGGGAGGTCGCTACCGGGCGTCAAACTTCCGGATTGATGGTATTTGTCAAATATGTAGAACAGACGGAAAATAGAAATGATCCTTACTTGTATGAAATCCAATCCATGTTGCGGTTGAGTGAACTCTATTTGATTGCTGCGGCAACAGCTCCCGATGATGCAACAGTTACTGCTTGGCTTGAAAAATTGCGAATGATGAGAGGTTATCAGTCTGGAATGGTAGGTTCGGATGCTCAGAAAGTATTGCAGCAGGAATGGGAAAAAAAGAATTTTATGGAGAAGGACAATATTATTATTTTTTGAAACGCAACGGTAAGACTTCTGTTTCTGGACCGAATGGATCTAAGAAACCGAATTATGTTATTCCATTGCCTGAGAGTGAAACAAATAATAGACGCGATTAAGAAGAATGGATTATGAAAGGAATATTGATATTTTTAGGAGTTGTTTTACTTTGCTGGAGTTGTGAAGAAGACAAATTGGATTTGTATAAAGGTTCGGATAGCATTTATTTCTGTTACCCGAAGGTGACTTCTGGAGTGTCTAACGTGTATATGGATACAACGGTCTTTTCTTTTGCCATGTATAATGTGCAAGATACGGTTGTTAGGCTATCAGTCAAGGCTTTGGGTGATATGGTTAATCATGAACGGAGATTTAAAGGTACAAGTAGAGAGTACAACGGCTATTGCGGGGACGAATTATGACGAGTTGCAATCCGAGTATATCTTGCCTAAGGACAGCGTGTGCACGGGGAAATTCCTATTCATATTTACCGGGAGGGATTGTCAGATACCACGGTTTCCATTGAATTGCGTTTAGTGGCCAATGAATATTTTCAACAGGACCTTCCCGGAAGATTGTAGATAAAGACACAATTGATATTACTCGTCATGTGTTGATGTTTACAAGTAAATTGACGCGTCCGTCTATGTGGATGACTTCTATGTTAGGGTATTTTTCCGAGGTGAAGTTTAACTTCTTTAATCAAGAGATGGGATTTGAGGCTACCGATTGGTTTAGTGCGGATAACGAAATAAAAAGTAGTATTGGAAACAAAATGATAATAGCGAAGGTCTATTTTGCCAATTACCTGAATGCGATTATAGAGGCCGGAGATCCGACCAGATGCCACAAGATCCGGAAAATACGAATGAAGCGGACAAGGGATACATGACGTTCCCAGGAGTGACGATACCGGAAAGATTGGCCAATGTTGCTTCAGAATTAAAAACAAACAATTAAAGGAAAAGACGTATATGAAAGATATATCATATCGGATTAATAAGTTTGTTATTAACGGGAATGTTAAATTCTTGCTATGAAGATAAAGGTCATTATAAATATAATTGGGTGCAAGATATCGATCTGACAGACGTGTTGAAGGACACCACAGTTGGACGTGGTAATGTGTTGCATATTGAAGTTGATTTAAAAAAGCAGGCTATTAGATTCCGAAAATGAGACGGAAGTTGCTAATCCGGATGATTATACTTTCGAGTGGAAGGCTATCACGGGTGAGGAAGATGTGATCTTAAGTACCGAGAAAGACTTGACTGATACGATTGACTTGGCGAGCGGGGTTAGTTATCAGGTAAATTATACGGTAACTGAAAAAAGACGGGGTATCTTGGATTACTGATTTTAAGTTGAATGTGGTCGAGGAACTGAAAGGGTGGATTTATTTTATGACGGAAGATGCAGACCGTAAAGTTGATATTGAAATCTATGCAGATGATACGGAAGGAAATAAGGTTCATCGGACCGGTTTGTTAAGTGGTTCGGGATTCCCTTATTTGTCCGGAGGGGCAAATTCCATCGTTTATACAAACGTCAAGAATTGGGGGGGAAAAGGCTATGGGTGGCTACCGGAGAGGCTACCGGCTGGTTGGATATGCCTGATTTTTCGTGGGAAGACAAGAATATGTTGAGTATGATTATGTTGACACCCCAGCCGGTTAGTTATACTATGAAATCGATGTATTATTTGTCGAATCAATTTATGTATTTTTTACAGCGGAGGGAATGTACATCTTCTGACTTCCCGGGGAATTCTTTCTGCGGACATTACTTATGTAAATAATAAAAATTCAAGGCTGCTCCTTATTATGGAGGGGCTAACAGTAATGCGGCAATTTTGTTTGATCAAGACAGAAAACGTTTTGTGTCCTATGCAATGAAGTCTGGGGGAACAGTGACGGAATCCTGTTATGATATAAATGACGAGTCGGCACTTCCCAATTCGGATTTATTGTATATGCAACGGGTGACGAAATGAGGGGACAGTAGCAATTGTGAAAGATGAGGATGGGAAATATCAGCGTTGTCAGTTTTAGCATAGAAGAAAATCCGACGGGTACGTTCAAGGGACATTTGGATCAAATGGAAGAGTTGAAAGGTAATGCAGCCATGATCGAGGGGGCTGAATACACGGTTATTGATTGGATGAACGGTTTCTTGTATTTCTCTGTTGGTAATAAGCTATATACTTACCGAAAAGGAATTGATGAATGTGTAGAAGTTAATGTACCGGATGTGAGTTTTGATGCTATCGTTTCTTTGAATATAGTTACGAGTGGTGATTATAGTTCGAATATTTTTGTTGCAACTTATAGCGAGGCGAATGGCGGAAAAGTTTATCAGGCTTACTCCGGAGAGTACCGATAGCCGTAATTTGACCGTAGAGGAAGTGATTGACACGGAAGGTGCTGTAAATGTATAACTTATTGGTAATATTATTGATATGAAAATAAAATTAGGATTGATTGTTTGTTTGCTGGTTTGCTGGGGTGCTACACGCCCAGAAACCGGTAACTGATGGAATGTAGTGTCGGAGAAGGGGTAGGAACGACTATTCAGTTGTTCGGAGTGAATAAAGGAGAGAAAAAGTGCTGGCAAGTGCTTCTTATAACCAAAATGGTTATTATGGTTTTAGTTTTATCCCGAAATACGAAGGTTTTATGTGTGGGGGATGGTAGGCTTTATGAATACCCGCTTTATCTGAAAGCGGGGGATGCCGTTTCACTTTTTATGGATAAAGATACGGTGTACCTGACAGGTAAAATAATACTGCTGAGAATAAGGTGTTGTATGAGTGGGTGAAAGCTTTCTAAACGAGTTTGTGAGAAATCAATATTTTTACTCGTTCTCGTAGTACTTATGAAGATTTTTTCCCGGACTTTGAAGCCTTACTTTCGAAAATAGAACCGTTTTGCAAGAGTATTGAAACGAAAATACTCGTTTCAACGAGTTAATGAAATATTTTGTCGGCTGCGAGTTGGATCGTTTTGCATTGAATTTTATTTATACCCCGCGTTCTAAGCATCCTTCTAAAGAACAGCGTATCGCCTATTATAGTACCTATTACGGATAAAAATAAGTTTCGGATGAGAGGGATTTTGGAAATGCCTGATGGGATAAAACTTTTGAAATCGTATATGATGTTTTATTGTTTGGAGAAAAAAAAGAAGGGGTGATTTACAGGAGGCTTTGGTTGTCATTCCAAATAAGAAATTGCAGGGGACGTTGGTTGTGAATCAGGCGAAAGGTTTCGGACGTTCTTATTTCGAATATTTGGAATTTATGGAGGAAGGCTAAAAATATGTGGATGCTGATCAATTGAAAATATTGGAGGATAAGGCTTCTGAACTCTACGAGGCAAAGAAAGGTGAGAAAGCGATAGATTTCACCTGTCCGGATGCCAATGGTAAAATGCATTCTTTGTCAGATTATAAAGGGAAAGTGGTAGTGGTGGATGTGTGGGCAACGTGGTGTTCGACCTTGTCGGGGAGAATTACCGCACTTGAAGAAATTGGAGAAAGCGATGGAAGGTAAGGATGTTGTTTTTATCGGGGTATCTGTTGACGAGAAAGAATTACGAGAAGTGGAAAAAAATTCTTGGTAGAAGAACAATTACCCGGAGTACAATTGTTTGCCTGATGGATGGAGTAAAATAACGAAAGATTATAAGATTACGGGTATTCCCCGCTTTATGTTTTTGCCAAGGATGGCAGTATCGTGGAATCTCAAGCTCCACGTCCTTCCGATCCTTCTTTACAGAAAATGATCGAGAGTGAACTTCGTAAATAATACAAAAATGGGACTTTATAGGTCTCATTTTTTTATTATTTTCCCTTGTTAGATTCCCGTGAGTGAAAACTCCGGGAAATTCTCTTTACAAAGCTTTTCGGAAGTTCTTGATGACTTCCCGGTACGAGTGTTCAACGAGTTCTTCTATGAACTTGTCGGACAGGGTGCCGTGCATATTTATCCCGTTCCAGTATTTCTTGTTGAAGTGGTAGGCAGAAGTGATTCCGGGTATTTTTCCCGTAATTCGATGGCCCAGTCGGGTCGCATTTTACAGCAATCCATTCGAACGGCATAATGTCCGTGCAACAAAACATTTTATTGAAAAACCTTGAAGACTAACGTGGTTTCGTCAAAAGGAAATTCTTCGGTCGTGTGAGGAAAAAGAGGCATAGCTCCCGGAGTTCTACGATGTCCATAAAATTGATGTTATTTCCACAAAGATAGGAATTTTTGTTTATTCCGGTGGAGACTTCATCTTTTCTATTCCTGTTTCGGTTACGGATTTCCCGGCTTGGGGAAAATAAAGTCGGTTCGGTACGGCTCCCCCTGTTATTTTTGTTTTCAGAACAAAAAAAAATATGGAAATGAAAACAACAGGAATTTTGGAATATTACTATGTTTTTGCATGATGTTACTTTCATGTAAAGATGCTGAACAAAGGACCGTCAACAGGGAATGGTGGTCCGAGTGACACAAGCTGTGAAGCCTTCCGAGGGGATCAGAAAGAATTTTCTTTTATATCGAAGCCTTTCCGTACTTCGGAATTGTCCTTCCGGGTAGGAGGACCGATCAAGCGGTTTGAGGTGTATGCCGGAACGTATTATAAACGGGGAGAGGTGATCGCGGAGATCGATCCTCGTGATTTCGAATCCGAAAGGAACGTATGGAGGCGCAATACAATCAGGCGAAGGCCGAATACGAGCGTATCGAAGTCCTTTACCGGAAAAATAACGTTTCAGCAAGTACGTTCGAGAAAGCCAAGGCGGAGTATATTTCGGCGAAGACCGCTTACGAGACAGCTATGAATGAGTTGAACGATACCCGATTGGTCGCTCCTTTCGATGGGTATGTGGGAGAGGTGTATATCGAGGAGTTTCAAGATGTGAAAGCCTCTCAACCTGTCATTTCCTTTGTTGATCTCGGCCAGTTGAAACTGGAGGCCTACGTGACACAGGAGATCGCTTTCGGACGAGGGAATGTCCGGGAGGTTGAACTGGAATTTGATGCCATGCCCGGTAAGACTTATAAGGCGAAGGTAGAAGAGATTTCTAAAAGTACGACCTCGAACAATTTGTCTTATCTGTTGACAGCTTTATTGCCGAATCGGGAAGAGCATCTTCCGGCAGGTATGTCCGGGAAACTATTCCTGCGCTCGGATGGCGCTTTGCAACAGGCGGGTGTGATTGTCCCGCAGAAGGCCGTCTGTCATCGCCCGGTGGTTGGCGATTATGTCTGGACGCTGAATGCCGATGGGAACCGGGTAAGCCGAAAAACGTGACTTTAGGGACATTGTTGCCGGGAGGAGAGATCGCTGTTGTGGACGGGTTGGAAGCGGGAGAGACCATTGTCGTGAGCGGACTTCGTTTTTGTCGGAGAATATGGCGGTGCAAGTGGCTGACGAGAAACGTATTTAATGGATTCGGTTCGTTATAGCCTTTTTAAGGGAAGATATTACTCGCTAAAAAAAGAATGTTATCATGAAACTGGTTAAATATTTTTTACAAAAAAAAGTCTCTGACCATCCTGTTGCTTTTGCTTGTGCTGTTCGGGGGATTGTTCGCTTACGTGAAAATGGGAAACTGGAAGATGCCCCGTTTACGATCAAGCAAGCCTTGGTACTTACCCCTTATCCCGGCGCCTCCCCCTCGGAAGTGCAGGCGCAGGTGACCGACGTGTTGGAGGAATCCATACAGTCGTTGGGGGAACTCTATTATTTGAAGACGGAGAATCGGGCCGGGCTGTCAAAAATCACCGTCTACGTGAAAAAAGAAATCCGGGCTGATCAGATGCAGCAACTTTGCGATAAACTCGGAGAAAAGTGAGTGATGTACAGGGAAAACTACCGGCAGGAGCGGGGCCTTCTGTCGTGAACGATGATTTCGGGATGTGCTGGGTGTTTTCTATGGGCTGACAGGAATGGGACATACCTACCGGGAACTGGAGGATCAGGCGAAGTTGATCAAGAATGAGATTCTTAAGGTGAAGGATGTTGCCAAGGTCGAGATATACGGGGTACAGACCCCGACGATTGATGTGAAAATCAGTCCTTCGGTGATGGCACTTAGCGGTATCACGACCGCGGATATTGCCCGTGCTTTCGAGGGACAGAATAAAGTGGTGGATGCCGGGGGATAGATGTCGGGAGAATCGGGTGCGTATCGAGTCAACCGGGAATTTCTATTCGTTGGATGACATTCGGAATCTGACCATTGTTTCTAAAGGCGGGGAGCATTTCCGGCTGGCGGATATTGCCGAAATCGAGGAAGCCTATCAGACTCCGGCTTCCAATATGATGCGTGTGAACGGGGAACCCGCTATTGGTATTGCTATTTCTACGGTTCCGAAGGGGAACGTGGTGGATATGGCCGAGGCGGTGAAAGAAAAGATAGATTGGTTTACATCCGAGATGCCTGAAGGATATGCTCTTTCCTGCATTTATGATCAAAGGGTACGAGTCTGCCGTGGCAAATCGGGGGTTCATTGTCAACCTAATCGTTTCCGTGCTGACTGTCGTGGCGATATTGCTCTTCTTTATCGGTTTTAAAAACGGGTTGTTAATTGGCAGTGGGTTGGTGTTTTCCATTTTCGCCACGTTGATCGTGATGTTTGCTGACGGGATTGCCTTGCAGCGTATGTCTTTGGCCGCGATTATCATTGCCATGGGTATGCTGGTGGATAATGCGATCGTGGTATCGGACTCCGCATTGGTGAATATGCAACGGGGATGCGCAAGCGGATGGCCATTATGAGGGCTTGTTCTGCGACGGCTTTGCCATTATTAGCCGCAACGGTTATTGCTATCCTGACTTTTATGCCAATTTATTATTCACCGCATATTATGGGGAATTGCTGTCTTCGATGGTTGTTGTGATCGGGGTGTCATTGATGTTTAGTTGGGTATTTGCCCTCACGCAAACGCCGTTCTTCATACAGGAATTCGTGCGTCGTCCACGTCCGGACGAGTTGACGGCAGAGTTGTTTACTGGTAAATGGTATGATCGTTTCCGACGCTCGTTACGGGTGGTGATCCGTCATAAATATGTGGTGGTGGGTTGTCTTGTGGTTATGCTTTGCGTGTCGGCGTGGAGTTTTCCGGTTTATCCCGAAAGTTTTCGTGCCTTCGTTGGATAAACAATATTTCACGGTCGATATGTGGTTGCCGGAAGGGACCCGTATTGAAGAAACTGACCGGGTGGCGGACGATATGGCTGATTATGTCAGCACTTATCACGAGATGGAGATGGTGTCGGCTTTTGTGGGGCGAACTCCACCACGATATTATTTATCGAACGTGTCATTCGGGCCCCAGTCAATTATGCTCAATTATTGATAAAATGTAGAACATCGTCGGAATCCCGTCAGCTACATGCCGTGTTACAAGATTCTCTCCCGGCGAAATACCCAGAGGCGTTTATCAAGGTGAATAGTTTCGAATTGAGTCCGTTGAACGAGGCGTTGATTGAAGCTCGTTTTCTGGGACCGGACCCGGCGGTGTTGGATTCTTTGGTGGGTGTTGCCGTGGATATTATGCGTCGCAATCCGAAAGTGGCGGATGCCCGTAACGAGTGGGGAAGTATGGCGATGATGATTCGTCCGGTGTATGATCCCGTGAAGGCCGGGGCCTTGGGGATCACGAAGGCGGATATGATGCAGTCGGTGAAATCCATTCAAGACGGGTTGACGGTTGGCGTGTATCGGGATGACGAGAAGAAGGTACCCGTGTTGTTGAAATCTGCCGGGGTGAATATTACGAATGCCGAGGCTTTGGGTAATTTCTCCGTGTGGAATGGGGTGAATTCTGCCCCTCTGTCGCAAGTGACGGAACGGATTGAAACCACGTGGGAGTTCCACAGGTACGGACGTACAATCGGCAGTTGTCCATGGCCGCCATGTGCGGGGTGAAACCGGGTACTACTATGGCGGAAGTACACGGGGAGATTCGGGCAGAAGTTGAGAAAATACAACTCCCTGAGGGATATACATTCTTTTGGGATGCTCAATTCAAGGATCAAAAGGAGGCCATACAGGCCATCGTGATGTATTTCCCGTTGGCATTCCTGTTGCTTGTTGTCATTCTGGTGGCCTTGTTCGGAAACTTCCGGCAACCAATCATTATTCTTTGCGTGTTACCTTTGTCACTGATTGGCGTGGCTGTCGGGATGTTGCTCACGGGATTTGATTTCGGGTTCTTCCCTATCGCGGGATGGCTGGGATTATTGGGTATGATTATTAAAAACGTGATTGTGTTGATTGATGAGATCAACGTGCAGCACGGGAACAGGGTGGACTTGTACACTTGTATCGTGGAGGCCACGGTTGTACGTACCCGTCCGGTTTTGATGGCTGCAACAACCACGATCTTCGGGATGGTTCCTTTGTTGTTTGATATTGCTTTCGGGGGATGGCAGCCACGATTATTTTCGGGTTGACATTTGCCACGCTATTGACGCTGTTTGTTACCCCGGCTCTTTATGCTATATTTTATAATGTAAAGAAAATCAACGATGAAAAAGATATTTGTATTAGGTTGTATGCTGGCGGGTGCGTTTACCGTGTCCGCCCAACAAAGCTCTCTTCTTGAGAAATACCGGAACATGGCTTTGGAATATAACCATGATCTCAAGGCTGCGGAAAAGAATATTTCGGTGAGTATGGAACTGGAGAAATCCGCCCGTGCCGATTTGAAGCCGAAAGTGGAGGCGGGAGGAAATTTTCAGTACACGGGAAATCCCATGGAACTATCGGTAGATGTGCCTTCGTTGGGACGTTCCGTGGGGTTTAAGGGAAAAAATATGAAATACGGGGTGTCGATGTCGCTCATGCAACCGCTTTATACCGGGGATGGGTGCTTGAATCGATTCGGATGGCCCAGTCACGGCAAGCCGTGGCGGCACAACAGGCGGAGGTGGTGAAGAATGCCGTGTGTTACCAGACGGATATTCAGTATTGGAACACGGTGGCCCGGCAGGAGATCGTGGGCGTGGCCACGGATTTTCGAAATTCGATGTCCTCGTTGGTAAAAACGATCCGGGAGAGAGTGGATGCCGGGTTGGTGGACCCGCAGGATTTATTGATGGCGGAGGTGCAACTGAACGAGGCGGAGTACCGTCTGTTGCAAGCAAAAGAGTAATTTCGAGACGGGGCGTATGGCTTTAAATTCGATTATCGGGTTGGAGTTGTCTAACCCGACCATGATAGAAGAGAATGTTCCTTTATTGCTGGTTGAGGATTCGGTTCTTCGGGAAACAGGGTAATCGGCCGGAGATCAAGGATGGCCGAGGAACAGGTGAGGATGGCGGAAAGTGCGTTGCGATTGAATGATGCGCAGTATAAGCCACAGGTCTATGTCGGGGTTGACGGGAGTTATTCTTCTCCGGGGTATAATTTCCGCACGGATATGGACCCGAATTACGTGGCGTATGCGAAAGTATCCATCCCGGTGTTTGAGTGGGGAAAGCGGCGAAGTGAGAAGAGAGCTTCCCGGGGGCAAGTCGGTATGGCTTCCGATCAGTTGAACCGGGTGAAAGACAACGTGGCACTGGAAGTACAGACGGCACGGCTGAATTTGTTACAGGCACTGGAACAGGTGAAATTGACGGGAAATTCGTTGGAGAAGGCCAAAGAAAATGAGACGAAAGCGTTGGAGCGGTATGGGGAGGGAAAACGTCTATATTGGAAGTGATCGATGCTCAGACCTATCGGGAGAATTCGCAACTTAATTACGTGCAGGCTAAAACGGAGGCGCAGAGCTATTATTCCGGGTTAATAAAGCCTTGAACGCGTACGAATCTTTGTAAATTAGACTAACTTTGCTGAATAGATTGGAGTATAATATGACTAAGAAACTGGATATTTTGCTGTATGCCGGATTATTTTTCCGGGTTGGGGGTATTTTCATATCTCCTGTTAGTGAGTTATTCGGTTTTTCACCATTGGTACAGGAAGAGTTGTATTCTTTCGGGGCTTGTCTGTTCTGTATTCTTGCATTTAATATTTTAGGGTATTTCACAATGCGTATCAGCTCGTGGCTGAACGTGAGCTACGCTTTGAATATCCGGAGAAGGTGGAGGATCGTTGTGATTTACTTGTTGGTGATGTTGATGTTCTTTTTGCTGAACTATGGTTTACTAGTTTCGGCTAAGTTACTGGCAGGGGGCATCGCGTCCTTTTACTTTCTATGCCGGGGAAAGTTCGTACTGGTTCTCGTTTGGTTGGTGGAATTAGTTATCTTGGGGTTGTTGCTGGCTTTCAGGGCTATACGAGAGATGTTGCGGTTACAGCAACATACTGCGGCTTTGGCAGGAAGAGAATAATACGGCGCGGTACGTGGCTTTGCAGAATCAAGTGAATCCGCATTTCCTGTTTAATAGTCTCAACACGCTGATTGCCGAGATCGAGTATAATCCTCGTAATGCCGTGGAGTTTACCTGGAATCTTTCGAATGTTTATCGTTACGTGTTGCAATGTCAGGATAAGACTCTTGTGACGTTGGGAGATGAACTAGATTTTCTGGATGCTTTCTGTTTTTGCATAAAGTGAGATTGGGAGATTGTATTACCTGCGATATTGAAGTGCCGGATGATTGCCGGGAACGGATGGTGCCACCGCTGACGTTGCAATTGCTGGCGGAGAACGTGATCAAGCATAATTCGATTTCTGCCACTCATCCGATGAGGATTGCCATTTGGGTTGATGATAATTTTCTGGTAGTGAAGTAATTTGGTTCACCCTAGGAAGGATGTCAGTCTTCCGGAATCAGGCTTCAGAATCTGGCAAACCGCTGTAAGTTGATTACAGGTAAAGAGATAGAAATAGTTGATAAATTAGGTGCATTTACAGTAAAAATACCTTTGCTGATGAATAATTTGAAAGTAGCCATTATTGAAGATGAGGTGCCGGCAGCCCGTTTGCTACACTCTATGCTCCGGCGATTGCGTCCCGCTTGGGAGGTTATGGTTTTGCCGGGGAGCGTGGAAGAGGCGGTGCAATGGTTTGCCGAGAACCCGCATCCGGATTTATTGTTTCTGGATATTCAGTTATCGGATGGAGATTCGTTCAGTTTTCTGACATCTGCTCGCCCTTCTTCCGTGATTATTTTTTACCACGGCTTATGATCAGTACGCAATTCGGGCTTTCACGGTAAATAGTGTAGACTATATGAAACCCGTGGATGAAAACGTTTGCTTGAGGCGATCGTGAAATATGAAACACTGGTTGCTGCAAATACATCTCCGGAAAACGGTTACTTGGATGTTATCCTTGATAGTCTCGGCATCGGGGAGAAAGCCTATCGTACTCGCTTTCTCATTGCGGGAGGGAACGTTTCCGTCCGTTGGAAGTGAGTGACGTGGCTTATTTCTATTCCGAGAATAAAATCACATTTGCGGTGACCTATACCGGGCAGGAACATATTGTTGACCTTTCTTTGAATAAGTATTGGACCCCAGATCTGTTCTTCGAGCTAATCGACAAGTATTGCTTTGCGTGAAAGCTATTAGTCATGTGGAACCTTATTTTAACGGTCGAATTGTGGTTTTCGTGAAACCACCCTATAAATCAATTATTATTAGCGAGGAAAAGATTACAGCATTTAAGTTGTGGTTGAATTTTTGATGTAATACATTCCCGTTTGAAGATAAACAGAAAAGAGGCTTTTTAGCCTCTTTTCTGTTTGATGGTGGAGTAGTGGGGGATCGAACCCCAGTCCAAACACGGAATCCATATGCTTTCTACATGCTTAGCTTTTTGTTGGTTTTCGAATATAGCCCGGAAAAAAGCACCCAAACTATACCTTAGTTTCTGTTATTTTCATCAGCACCACGAAACAAGATGTTGACTAACCTCGTATTGCCTGCACCCCGAATGCTGGTTGGCACAAGGTGGGACCGCCAGCGGGATGTCTCGTCTCCACTACCTTGAGCGGAGATTAAGCCTTCAATCTACTATGATTCGATTAGGCAGCAAGAGCGTAATTTCTTTCGCCAATTAAAATTTTGCGTCGGGATTTACGGGCCGGCTTCACTACGCCCGACATGCTTACATACCTATTCTTCATGCTGTCAAATCCAGGTCTGCCCCATAGATATGTGGATGCAAAGATACGAATATAATTGAAAATGGATAATTGAAAATTGAAAATTATTCCATCAGATGCTCGATGAGGATTTTGACTCCGATGGCGATGAGGATGATTCCCCGAATAATTCGACGTTGATACCTTTGATTTTTCCGAAACGGTAACCGCTGATAACTCCGATCAGGGAGAGGGCGAATGTCACGAAACCGATGATGAAGGCAGGGAAAATAGATGCTCGTTTTAAGGAAGGCCATACTGACTCCGACGGCAAGGGCGTCTATGCTGGTGGCAACTCCCAAGGTGAGCAAGGTTTGGTGAAAAAAAGACGAGATGGTGGTTTCTTCTTCCCCAAAAGATTCGTAGATCATCTTACCACCTAGAAAACCAAGAAGGATAAAAGCAATCCAGTGATCGAAGGTGGTAATGTATGAACTGAAACTGACTCCCATGAGCCAAAGCCGAAAATGTCATCCCTCCTTGAAAAATCCCCATGGTAAGGGCCAGGCGTAAAGACTGCCGCATGCAGAAAGGGCGCATGACAATTCCACCGCTAATACTTACGGCAAGGCTATCCATAGCGAGGCCTACGGCGATCAATAAAATGGAGATGATTCCCATGCATGAAATTTTTTGGACAAAAGTATAAAAATGATGGAGGAAATGAGCGTAAAAAATGTAACTTTGTAGGAATAGAGTGATTATTTATAATAAATATAGATATGAATTTACAGACGAAGATTACTGTTGCGGCTCCGGATTTTTGATAGATTATAATTCTAGATTGATGATGTTGGGATCGTGTTTTGCCGAAAACATGGGGTAGTAAGTTTTCATATTACAAGTTTGACGTGGATGTGAATCCTGCGGGATTATTTATAATCCGTTGTCCGTGGCAAACGTGTTGCGTCTGATTATGGAAGGAAACCGTTCGAGGAAGGATGATTTAAGGAAAGTCGGTGAGAAATGGGTGAGTTTGTATCATCACGGGGCATTTTTCTTCGACAGACCCGGATGAATGTCTGCGCCGGATAAACGATCGTTTGACGAAAGCTACAGGGGAACTTCGTACGTTGGATTTATTGGTAATCACATGGGGAACGGCTTGGGTGTATAGATATACACGAGAGAATATAGTCGTGTCGAACTGTCATAAGATTCCTTCACAGGAGTTTGAACGTAGTCGGTTGAGCGTGGAGGATATTGTGAAGGAATACGTGGTGCTGATCGGGCGTTTACGGGAGATCAATCCGGGACTTCGGATTTTATTCACGGTAAGTCCCATTCGGCATTGGAAGGATGGCGCTCACGGAAATCAGTTGAGCAAGGCCACGTTGTTGCTGGCGATTGATCAGTTGCGGGAGAAATTGGATCACGTGTATTATTTTCCGGCTTACGAGATCGTGTTGGATGAATTACGGGACTATCGTTTTTATGCGGATGATATGTTACATATGTCCGGTCTCACGGTGGATTACATTTGGGAACGTTTTCTGTATAGTTTCATTACTCCCGATGTGTTGGGGTTGATGAATCAGATCGGGAGAGTCAATAAGGGGGTGGCACATCGACCTTTTGATCCCCAGTCAGAAGAATATCACCGTTTGGTGAAAAAATGTTGGCAGAAATAGCCATGATTTCCCGTTCATATCCTATGATTGATTTCTCGGGAGGAAAAAGAGAAAGTTGAATGAGGTTATTGTAGGGTAGACTCCTTCATGGGCTTTCCTTCCTCCGTACCAACTCTTGTATCTGTTCGTTATCTGTTCGTTATCCTGTCGTTAAATCGTCCATTTATAGGAACGGAGGCATAACGAGGAGATAACGACAAAATAAAGTGTAGATGTAAGAACAAGACAAAAAGGAGGTATGGAAATGTGATATTCCTGTAAATTACGATAGAGGAACTGCCGGGGAGCGTTTACCGTGTCTTGCTCCACGACGGGATTCAATTCGTGTAGGTAAATTGTCGTTTTACCGGGTAAGCGCCTGAATACTTTTTGCGGATTCGTTTTAGAGCAGGGATTGCCTCTATGCGAGTACGGAAGTTCCCTACTCGGATTTTTGAAATCAGGATCAGTGTATTGCAGGTATGCCGGAATGTCCGGGAACTCTTCTTCGAATCGTTTGGTATAGCTTTTCAGCGTGTCCACGTTCGTACCGTATGAACTACGGGATAGGATTTGGATGCGATACCCTTGAAAAAGCTGTTCTTTCCGGTTCACGGAAATATTCAGTTTTAATAGTTGTTCGATTTTCGGATCGGCATGAATGATCACTTTACCTCCGGTAATAGAATCTGTTTCGAGAGTTGTTTCACGAAGTCAATCTCTTTTTGACCGGGGAATAGAATCTGTTTGCGCCCAAGCGAGGGACGTGATGAAAAGTGATAATATGACGAGTGTTAATTTCATGGGTAAATCTCTATCGTGCGTTCAACTAATTCGACTTCAATCGACAAAGATAGTATAATTTGTCTTTTTGTGGTAGAAAAATAGATAAATAACACTATTTTTGTAGTCGCAAAAATTTTAGCGTTCTACATGAAAAAGGAATAATAAGATGAATCAAGTAACAGATCAACAAATCATTGAAATATTGAGAAAAAGAGGCCGTTCCGGCCTTGGGGTGTACCGAACCGGTAGCCTGTGCTTTGGCGTGTGCAAAGTGTAAAGAAGTATTGGGGGGTGTGCCCGAGCGTTTGGACGTACTGGTTAGTGGTAATATTTACAAGAATGGTATGGGTGTTGGCATTCCGGGAACGGGAATGGTTGGATTGCCTATTGCTGCGGCTTTAGGCGCTGTTTGTGGAAAATCGGAGTACGGGTTGGAAGTGTTGAAAGAGGTGAACGTGGGGGATAACTTGCAGCGTGCGAAAGATATGTTAGGTCAGGTGACGGTTTCTTTGAAAGAGGATGCGCCGGATAAATTGTATGCCGAGGCTTTGGCCACGAAAGGAAATGATACGGTAAAGGTGATTATCGCTCATACGCATACCAATATCGTTTTGGTAGAGAAAAACGGGGAAGAGATTTTCAAAAGAGAATTCCGTTTGGATACTTCAAAACCGGAAGATAAAGGACCGGAGTTGAGCGTGAAACGAATTTGGGATTTCGTGCATGAAGTGGACGTGAAGGACATCGAGTTCGTGTTGCAGGGGTGCCGAGATGAACAAGGCAATCTCAGCCGAGGGATTGAACTCGGAGTATGGGTTACAGATTGGTAAGACATTAAAAGAGAATATAGATAAAGGCTTGTTGGAAGATGACTTGCTAAACCGCACGTTGATTCGTGCTACGGCTGCATCGGATGCTCGTATGGACGGATGCCCGGAAACCGGTGATGACGAACTCCGGTAGTGGTAATCAAGGAATCACGGTATATCTGCCGGTGGTGGTGGCTGCCGAGAAATTTGGGGCTCCCGTGAACAATTGGCTCGTGCTTTGGCATTGAGTAACTTGATTGCCGTGCATATTCACCATTACATGGGACACCTTTCAGCTCTTTGTGGTATTCTGATTGCCGGAACAGGGGCTGCATCCGCAATTACCTATTTGATGGGAGGAACTTACGATAATATGGTGAACACGATCAAGACGATGTGTTCTAATTTGACGGGTATGATGTGTGACGGGGCAAAACAGGGATGTGCTTTGAAGGTATATTCCGGGGTATCGGCTGCCGTACAGGCCGCTTTGTTGTCCATGAGAGGAATCAAAACGAATAATGATGGAATCGTGGAGGAAGATATTGAACGTACCATTCGGAACGTGGGTTTGATCGGAACGAAGGGTATGGAGGAGACGGACAAGACGATCTTGAATATCATGTGCAATAAAAAATAATAGAAAGAATTGAATTCGTACGTAAATATACACACGCATCATGTTGGTGAAGGAATTAACATTCTGGATGTTGGTGAAGGAAAGGCGTGGGTAGAAAGAAGAAAAAACGGAAATCGGTGGAGGGGCAGGAGGTGTTTTATTCCGTGGGGTTCATCCCATGAAATTAGCCGGGCTGGGAGAGAATGTTTTTACGGGGATAGAAGATACGGTACGGATGAAAAAAAGTAATAGCGATAGGAGAGTGCGGTTTGGACCGTCGCTCTCCTATTTGCATGAAAACGCAGGAAGAGATACTGGAAGTTCAAGTCCGTTTGGCGGAAGAGTTGTGTAAGCCATTGATTATCCATTGTGTGAAGGCGTATTCGGAATTGATTGCCGTGAGGAAACGAACGAAATCATCCGTGGCTTGGATTGTTCATGGGTATAATAATAATGAACGGATATTGCGGCAGTTGTTGGATCACGGATTCTATATTTCCGTGGGAGCGGCTTTGTCTGAATTCACGTTCGAATGCTTTTCAGTTATTACGGATGATCCCGGCGGAAAGGTTGTTTTTGGAGAATGATGATAAAGAGGTTGAGATTTCGGTTATTTACGAGACGGCATCTGCCATTCTAGGGGTGGATGTGGAGACGATGAAGGAAATAACGAGGAATAATTATAATAAAGTTTTTAGAAAATAATATGGATTGGCTGAGTAGAACGGGTTGCTTCTGGGTGAAGAACGGTTGGGTTTGTTGAAGAAAGCTCACGTGTTGGTGGCAGGATTGGGAGGTGTCGGGGGCGTATGCTGCAGAACAATTATGTCGGGCAGGGATCGGAGAGATGACGATTATTGACGGGGATTGCGTGGATGTGACGAATAAGAATCGTCAGCTTCCGGCGTTGGATAGTAACATCGGTAAGGCGAAAGCCGAGATCATGGCGATCGGTTCCGGGATATAAACCCGGATATTCAATTACGTGATCAATGATTTTATCAAGATGACCGCATGATTGATATTCTGGAAATGGCGAAGTATGATTACGTGGTGGATGCTATTGATACATTGGCGCCCAAAATATTTCTAATTTATCATAGTTTGCAAAAGGTTACCGGGTGGTGAGTTGCATGGGAGCCGGGAAGATGGATCCCCGAACAAATCCGGATAGCCGATATTTCCAAATCTTATAATTGTAATCTGGCCCGCATGTTAAGAAAAAGATTGCATAAGTTGGGGTTTATAAAGGAGTAAAAGTAGTGTTTTCGCCCGAAGAAGTTGATCCGGAGGCGGTTGTTTTGAGCGAGAGAATAAAGAAATCGAATGTCGGTACGATTTCTTATATGCCCCTCTTTTCGGATGTTTCTGTGCCTCGGTAGTTATCCGGGATATAACCGGCAAAGTAATTCGGGTGAACGGTGTTGTTTAGGTGGCTTCTGCTTAGTACAGGAATAAAAATTTTTTTAGCAAATTCCCGATTTGTTTTGTAATTGTTCTGCCTGAATCGGTTTGGACGTGTAAGCGTTGAACCCACTATTCAGAATGTGTTGTTCATCTTCGGCATAAGCAAAAGGCTGTTGTGCCATAACGGGTACATCGGGGGATATTTCCCGTATTTTTGAGTAGCTTCATACCCGTCCATCTTCCGGCATATTTATATCCATTAATACAAGGGTGTGGGTTGTGTTGTTTGAATAATTGTACGGCTTCCTCTCCATCCCAGGCATGAATTAATGTGTAATTTTTTTCAGTATGGTTTCAGATAACTTGTAATTGCTTTCATTGTCCCTCGGCTATTAAGATGACGAGTTTATCTTTTGTCCACGAGACGAGGGGTTCGGGTGCCCCAGCGATATTATCTCCTGCTTGATCTGCTTGATGATAGGGAAGAGTAAACCAAAATGTACTTCCTTCCCTTCTTTGATTTTTTACTTTGCCCCATGCTTGTGATGATGGTTTGGCAAATGGGTAACCCCAGGCCTGTACCTTGTGCAAAATTGTTGAGTTTAACAAAACGTTCAAAAACACGGTTTACTTGACTTTCAGGGGATACCGCATCCCGTAGTCACTCACGTAGAAATATAATGAATCTTCGTTTTGAAGGTTGTAGCCGAACTCGATGCTACCTCGTTGCGTGATTTCATCGCATTGTTAATCATGTTCGTGATGACTTGAGTCAAGCGGTTTTTTATCGGTACTGATGTAACATGACGGTAAAGTCCGTTTGTATAGAATACAGGAGTTTTTGTTTTGGTTCCTCATTTTAGTGGACTCTTCTATGTCCATGAACAATTCGTCGACATTAATGTTGTTGTGAGAATTCCAGTACGCCTGCTTCTATTTTGAAAGGTCTAGAATATCGTTGATTAATTGGAGGAGTAGGTTGTTGTTGTTTTCGATGATTTGTATGTATTCCTGTTTTTCTTCATCAATATCGAGTTCATCGATGCCAGAATACCAGAGAAACCGACAATGGCGTTCAGGGGGAGTTCGAATTTCGTGGCTCATGTTTGCTAGGAAGGCGGATTTCAATTTGTTTGACTCTTCGGCTTTCTCTTTGGCTTTTATCAAGTCATTTCCATGGCTTTTCTTTGAGTGATAATCAAAGAAGAACCGACTAGCGTTTTCGCTTTTCCCGCTTGGTTGTATTCATCGATGGTGGCTTGAACTTCCACCCATTCGTAATGGACGGAATAGCCTTTGTTGGAAATAACCCGGAACTCTTCTTTTATTCTCGGAACTTTCCCTTCTATCAAACTTTGGTAAGCATTTCTTACCCGATCAATATCTTGTTTGCAAATATTGGAAAAATAGGATGAATCCGGAACGGATAATTGTTGTTCTTCGGCAGGGGAGTTATTGCCACTGATTTTCAATGGGACGGTTTACATCACATAGAATCGTATGTTTTCCAAATCCCATTTCCATGGAGTGATATTGGCGACATCGAGTGCCGTCGATAACTTGTGGTTGGTTGAGCGTAATATTTGTTGAACTTGTGCCAGTTCCGTGTTGTCCACGCAGAAAACATCTAAGAAGCCTTTTTGGGGGAACAGGTAATGATAACCGTTAGGTAAATATGTTTAGCTTCCCAATAGTATTGAAAGGATAGTTTCCTTTTTGTTCTGCAATGAATTGTAAAGATCTATACATCTGGTGTGTTGTCCGCTTGTTTCGCTGTATTTCTTTCCTAGAATATTGCTTTTTGCAGTAATATATTTTTCAAAAGTGGGGTTGACTTCCTTGAATATAAAGTCTATTACTCGTCCTTCCTTGTTATATATCAATTCTTCTTTTATATATATAATGGGCATATTTTTTTGAACAGACTGTTGTATTCTTCCATGGCATTTAGTCGGGCATTCCTTTCTTTTGCAAGTTTTTTAACCAAATGATATACAGGCAAATGGTAAGAAAGGCTATAGGGATAATGTAAAACCAATTTTTTTCCAAAAATGTGGGAGGTGTGTTGTAGAAGTAAGTATTGGGAGGACATAAATTTATGTCAATTCCCAATTCTCTAGATCCGGATAATTTAGTATCGGGGTCACGGGAGGTATTTCTATGGTTTGAATGCTGAGAATGGGGATTTTTTTAACTCTTGTTCGATAGTCTCTAGGGTTTGCCTTTTAAAATATCTTCTCTTTGATAACATCTCAAGAATCCCGTTGGTTATTGCGTTATTATTATTTAGGGTGAAAATGGGAACTTTTGAGTAATTACTCAGTACTTTAGAAATGTCAGAGAAAAGAAAAATTAGGTTCCCTTGCTGGTTAGTTTTGGCTGTACCAAGAAGAGAATAAAATGCAGGATGGGGGAATCCAGGTATTTTAATGAATCAATCAAATCATCATTTGTGATTTCTCCTGCCACTAGATGTTTGACTTGAACATCGGGGAATTGTGTCCTCATGACTTCATCAACTTCATGACGGTATTGAGCATTAATAAAACGTCCGTCAGATAAAAGACGAGTTTGTGCATTTTTGGGTACAGAGTTTTCATCAATTCAAGGGTTTCCTTAACGTAACAGGGAACTTGGAAAATGGTTGGGAATATCACCTTGATAAGAATTTAAGGGTATTCTCTCGTTTTGCGGGATAAAAGACTTTTTCAAAGTAAGCTTCCTTGGAGCCTATGTATCTTTTTTTCACAACAGATGATGGTTGGAATGTCTTTTCCATTTTTTCTCAATATCTTCCTTTAACAATACCCAAGCCGAGGTTCCCAGCAGGATAATTAATTGGGTTTGAGTTTGGCGTATTTCTGGCAAATCGGAGCTTGTATTGCTTTAGGGCTTCATCATTGTTGATGGTGAGCATGTTCATGTGTTCGGTGTAAATGTTGACATTGTTATTGTGTGCCGTGTATTTCAAGTAAATGGGGGCAATAAGGTTATCACTCCATTGCGTAATAGACGTGTAGGAATTTATGATTAGGATATTGCTGGGCGGGATATTTTGGGATTGGGCTGAGCAAAAAGAGTGAGAGATTGCCAATAAGAAAATAACTGGCAATAATATTTTCTTGATAATTGAAGTTACCATTTGAATTTACATTTTTATTAAATTATGTGCAAATGTAATTTTAATTGTTTGATTTTTATTAATGAAAGGAAAAAATAATAGAAGATTGTGATGCTAAAAAGGGTTGCCCGGCAAATAAATGTAGGCACCCCCCTCGTGAATTTTAATACATAATATTTTATGGATAATTTCAATATAGATTTTATGCCCTTAATTTTTGTGCTGTTAATCGATCCATTTTGGTTTCAGCGTATTCTTTGGTAATTGTGATTGATTCACAATTTTGAGAAGGAATCTCGAACATCAGGTCTGTCATGATGGCCTCGCAAATGGAACGTAACCGCGGGCGCAGTTTGAATTCCCCGGCCTTGTCACGATGTACTCGAAAACGTCCTCGTTGAAATTCAGCGTAATATTATCAGCTCAAATAGTTTCACGTATTGGCGGATAATAGCGTTCTTGGGTTCCGTGAGAATATTGCGTAGGGCTTGACGGTCAAGTGGTTCCAATAGGTCAGTACCGGGAGACGACCGATGATTTCGGGAATCAACCCGAAGGATTTTCAAATCTTGCGGTGCGATATATTGCAACATATTATCCCGATCAAGAACGGCTGTTTCTTTGCTTGCCGTGAAACCAACAACCTGCGTGTTCATGCGTTGGGCGATTTTCTTTTTCGATCCCGTCGAAGGCTCCCCCGCAAATGAACAGGATGTTTTTCGTGTTCACGGGGATCATCTTTTGGTCGGGATGTTTACGTCCGCCTTGGGGGGAACGTTCACGATAGAACCTTCCAGTAGTTTTCAATAATCCTTGTTGCACCCCTTCACCGCTCACGTCACGAGTGATGGACGGGTTGTCTCCTTTGCGGGCAATCTTGTCGATCTCGTCAATGAAAACGATCCCTTTTTCGGCAGCATCCACGTCGTAGTCAGCAGCTTGTAGCAAGCGGGTCAAGATGGATTCTATGTCCTCGCCCACGTAGCCGGCTTCCGTCAACACGGTTGCATCGACGATGGTGAAAGGTACGTGCAGCATCTTGGCGATCGTTCGGGCCAATAGGGTTTTCCCGGTTCCCGTGCGTCCTACCATGATGATGTTTGACTTTTCGATCTCCACGTCGTCATTGGAATGTTTTTGTGTCAATCGTTTATAATGGTTGTAAACGGCCACGGCGAGGTGCTTTTTCGCCTCGTCTTGTCCGATTACGTATTGATCCATGAATTGTTTGATCTCGATCGGTTTTTGACTTCGATGTGATCCATATCAAGGGGGGTAGAATGACCTCTTTGTTCTTCCTGTACAATGTCATACGCCTGTTGTGCACACATATCACAGATAAAACCGTCTACCCCAGAAATCAGAAGATCAACCTCGCTACGTGATCTTCCGCAAAATGAACATTTGTCTTGCATTATTTGTGTTCCCGAATTAATACTGTGTCAATCATCCCGTATTCTTTGGCTTCGGCCGCGGTCATCCAGTAGTCGCGATCAGAGTCTTTTCTACTTTCTTGATCGAGGTTCCCGGAATGATCAGCGATGATTTGGTAAAAGTTCTTTTTTAATTTCATGATCTCGCGGGCCGTGATTTCAATATCAGAGGCTTGTCCTTGGAGCTCCACCCATAGGTTGGTGGATCATGATACGCGAATGTTGTAAGGCGGAACGCTTTCCTTTTGTGCCGGCGGTCATCAGCACGGCACCCATGGATGCGGCCATTCCGGTACAGATGGTTGCCACGTCACATTGTATGTATTGCATTGTGTCGTAAATACCTAATCCGGCGTAAACGGAACCGCCCTGGGGTGTTGAAATAAATCTGGATGTCCTTGGTCGGGTCTGCTGATTCCAGGAAGAATAATTGTGCCATGATAATGTTGGCAACATCGTCATCAATGGGTACTCCGAGGAAAATAATCCGATCCATCATTAACCGGGAAA
>VOFG01004566.1_pt1 | contig 33072 bp, 46 predicted proteins | sample 5384171 | NCBI WGS metagenome assembly VOFG01 (sample SAMN12384726, study PRJNA508395) | human gut metagenome | isolation source: healthy gut F | host: Homo sapiens
TAAAGAAACGGATATGCGGATAAAAGAAACGGATGTGCGGATCCGTTTCTTTCTGTTTTGTTTTTATTGATTTTTTGCTGCTGTTTTGCGTTTTAATGCGCTTTTTATATGTTTTTATGCGTTTTTATGTGTTTTTTTATGTGTTTTTCGTGCTTTATCCGCCCCTTGCGGGTTTATCGCTTTGTTTCTGTACGGCACTTTACATATATCAGCACATATCAGCGCGTATCAGGTTTGTCCCTGCTGCCGCTGCATTACGCATCAGAGGGGCAGATCCTTTCTTGCGAATTTTTCGCTTCCCGCAATATAGCCTATGAGTCCCAGCGCAAACAGCACAGCCAGCTTCCAGACAAATACATTCGTGCCGTCTATGATGGAGATTACATCGAACATGGTTATAATGGTTGCATAGTTGAAGTAGTTAAGGGAATCAAGGCGCACAACGGTGGGCAACGCACGGGCTTCCGAACAGCCCGAGCATTGCGGCCACAAGGGCAAAAGATGCTCAGACCGCCGCCTATGGCCATGAAGCGTTTGCTGCGGTCAAACCAGCACGAGGTGAAGAAGCACAGACCGGAAAGGGCAAACAGCACAAAGGAAGGCTCAAGGTTAAGCAGCACCAGCTTTTCGCAGGTAAGCTTGATATCCGCGCTTACCTGTGTAAGGCATATGCAGCCCGTTGCCGTGGTGAGGGCAAACATTGCAAACAGAGAGCCTATGAGGTACACGGCCTGAGTGAAGGCCACACTGCGGCGTTTTGTGGAGGTGGAAAGCACATATGCCATGGAGCCGCTGTCCACCTGTCCGGCTATCAGGTTGTTTGATGCCATTATCATATATATGATAGGCAGCAGCAGACCCGCAAGCTTATAGAATATTGAGCCCACGATAAGGCTGCCTGTAAAGATCCATGGAACCTATTTCTTCAAGAGCATCCGACACCTCGGAGGGAAGAGGAAAGCAGGCTGCCCGCTATACTTTTGGGTAAGCTCGGTCTGCTTGGCCTGCGGCCTCATTGTACTGCTCTTTTGTAAGCTGACCGTTATTAAGCCGCTGCCCAGCTCGCCGATCTCATAATCAAGACGGTTGCCGTAGGTTATTGCCGCCGTAACGGCCGTTTCAGCTTTACATAGGAATAGTTGTAGCCGGCTTCGTCGTATTTTTCCTTGGTGACACCGTAATCGGAAAGCTCGGAGATGATTTTTTCCTCATTTTCGGCAGTGGTCAGGTTGCCCGCTAAGAATACCGCCGAACCGCTTTGCGCACGCTGGCTGCGGTATACCGTCCGCTGAGCGGAGGAAATATATTCCTGCGCATCGCCCGCTGCGACATGCTGCGGTAAGCTCGGTGACATCGTAGGTTTCCGGCACGCTTTCGCCGTTGTCGGTATAAAAGCTGTCAAGAATTGCCCGCCGGGTTAAGTACATACATCATGGAGCCCAGTATCTCGCCGGCCCTCGTTTGATTCCTCGGTGTAGGCGGGGTCTATGCTTTTGCAAGCTCTAAGGCATAGTCCTTAAGGTTGCTTACCGATACGGTATATGCCGCCGCTGCCGCCCCTGCACGGTTGCGGGCTCTTTGCGACCACTCCTTGAGCGCAAGAGCATATTCCTCATCGGAAGGCTTTCGCGCGCCGGCCTGTTCGTTCCAGGTGGAAAAAATTCAGCGCATAGAGCTTTTGCGGCCAAAAGGTTTCCTGCGGCATTTTCTCCTGCCACGCTGCCATGGCGGCCTGATATTTTCTCCTGGGGCATTGCCGCTGCCATGCCGCAAAGGCGCCTGATAATTCCTTTTTTGGGCATAGAAGCGGTCAAAATTCATAAGACCGTCCTGCGCATAGCCGTAGTAGCTGATGGCGCGTTTTTTGAAGGAGGATTCGATCTCCTGCTTTACTATTGTATCCTCAATTGCGTTTTTGGTTTCGCCTATGTTTCCGCTGCCGCTTATAAGCATAACGCAGGCCAGCATGAAGCATACCGCAAAGGTGATTATGGCCCACATGGTGCCGTTTGCCTTGCAGGACTGCTTGAAAAAGCGCCTTACTGAACATTGTTTTCCGTCTCCTTTTTTGTTTGTAATATCTGCTTGAAATGCTTCTCCAGAGTGTAGGGCAGCTCTGAGATGAAGCGTACATCAGCCCCTGAGGGTTTCAGAAGAACATCGGTATCCTCCGTAGCCACGGTGATGGTAACCTGATTGTACTGCTCCTGAAGCCGCTTTTATGGGGTAGCCCGCCTCAAAGGAAGCGCACATATGGTCGTCATGCTTTATTGAATTCCAGCTTGAAATCCTTATTTTTGCGGTTGCGGATATCCTGCATGTTTGCAATATCCGCTATATGTCCGTTGTTTATAAGAGCTACGCGGTCGCAGGTCTCTCCAGCTCCTCAAACATATGGCTGCTCATAAAGATGGTTTTCCCGCGGGCGTGCTCCTCCTTTATTATATCAAGGAAGGTTACGCGCATAAGCGGGTCAAGACCGGTAGTGGGCTCATCCAGTATGATTATGGGCGCGTCGTTCATAAGCGCCGCCACAAGCGCCGTTTTTGCTTCATGCCCTTGCTCATGCGCTTGAGGTTGGCTCTGGGATCCAGCTGAAGCCGTTCTATGAGCTCGTTTGCCCGCTTCATATCCTTAAGCCCGAAAACTCCGCCTGACACTTCAGAAAAGGCAATTCCGTAGGCAGATCCGGAAAAGCGATTTCGCCCGGAACATATCCCCACAAGACGGGCTATGGAGCTTGCGTTTTCCCATGAGGGCATACCGCGCGCACCTCCACGGTGCCGCATGTAGGTTTACAAAGCCCATTATGTTGCGGATGGTGGTGGTTTTGCCGCTGCCGTTTGTGCCCACAAAGCCCATCATCTCGCCCGGCGCACCGTCATATCACATCGAATATGCCGCGCCCGCCGCCGTAATCCTTGGTAAGCCCATGCATTGTTATTTCCCTGCGTATCCGGCGCAGTCTGATTGTGGTTTGTCACAGCGCACCTCCGAAATCCTTTGTCTTCCTTATAGAACTTCATAAAGTAATCCTCCAGCGATTCCCGCCTGTTGCTGAAGCCCGTTATTTCAAAATCCGAAAGCAGCGCGATAACGGCGTTCATATCGGTATCCTCCACCGACATATATACCTCCTGCCCTCCGGCATCTTTTTTTCAGCACGGTGAGGCTGGGTATCGTGCCCGCCCCTTTTAAGGAAGGCCTCGCGCTGAGCCGGGGATGCAAAGGTTACGGTGTAGAATTTCTTTGAAGCGTGCTTCAGCTCATCCGCCACGAAATCCGAGACAATCCTGCCGTCCTTAATTATTGCTATGCGGTCGCAGGTAGAGTCTATCTCGGAGAAAATATGGCTGAAAGCGGATCGTTTTTCCGCGGTGCTTTTCCGCGTGGATATAATCGATGAAGCTTTCCTGCATTACGGGGTCCAGCCCGCTTGTGGGCTCATCCAGCACCAGCACCCGGGATCGTGCATAAAGGCGGTAACCACGGCAAGCTTGCGCTTGACTCCCCAGACTCATGCGCTTTGTTTCCTGCTTAAGGGTGTTTTTATCAAGCTCAAAGCGAGAGAGCATTTCCTTAAGCTTTGCATCGTTGCGAACCCCCTGCATGCTCTGCATCATGGAAATAAACTCGCATCCGGTAAGACCCCGCGGCAATGCCACCTCGCCGGGAATATATCCCACACGCCCCAGAAATTCGTAATAATGTCCGAAGCTTTCCCCTGCCGAATATGCTCGCGCTGCCGCTGTCCGGGGCGGAAAAAGCCCATAAGATGGCGGATGGTTGTGGATTTTCCGGCGCCGGCCCCAGAAACCGAAAACGCCCGGCTCCATGCAGGGAGACATTGAAAATTCCCCGCCCAGCCGTAGTCCTTGGTCATTTTATCGACCTTGATAACATCCATACCGCTTATTTTACCTCCTCGTAGTGTTCCACCTCTATAACATCGGGCTGCTGATTTTTGATTATTTTTACCGCCGTTATTACGGTGCTCAGGCTTAGTATGCCGTCTGTAAGCAGCGTGCAGCCAAGCAGCACCGTAAGCGCCTTTGCGCCCTGCGCCGAGCAAAGCACCAATACCACGCCCAGCGCCGCGGAGGCTATTGCAAGGCACAATATCAGCCACCACGGACGCAGACCGAAGCGGCGGGCATCAAAGGATACCTGAATTTTGAGCAGGCCGTCGGCAAGCACAGAATATTCAAGCACTATGCAAAGGAAATTCATAAGGCTGTCCGGCCGCAGCAGCATAACGATGCCCAGCGCTATCATAAGCAAGCCCGATGCCAGATCATACTGAAACGCAAAGCCGGTAAAGATCCCTTTGTAAAGTAGCCCCGCTATTCTTACGATTCCGAACGCCACCAGCATAATGCCGCAGATGATGCCCTATTGCCTTTGCCGATATTCCCGGAAACAGGATAAGCATAAGCCCAGCCGCACACATAAGCACGGACAGTACGATATAACCGATTTTGCAGCCTTCATGGGGGCAATTGAACGCATATATATTCCTCCTCTTTATTGCTGAGCCTTCACGGTTTTTTCCGGCTCAGCACGAAAGCAGCTTTTTTCGCCGCTCCGTTTTGATGCTGTAAGTATATTCCTTCGCCGTTTATCTGTCAGCATACAAAAAAACTCCGCTGCCTTGTTTTAGGGCAACGGGTTGCAATTGATATATTTTTGTGCAAAAGCGTGTTTTGTCCAAGAAAACGGCTCAGTCCGCCGTATTTCCCGATGCGCGCGCAAGCTCCTCCGCCGCATGGCGGCAAGCCGCGCAAGGCGGGCAAGATCCGAAAGGATATCCTCCTTCATGTTGCCGCCCAGCCAGTCTATATACAGCCCGAACAGGGAGCATTTGATAAAGCGGCACAGTGCCTTTGGTATCTTCCTCTGAAATGCCCTTATCCTTAAGCGTGCTTGCGGCGTAGGTGTTTACCGCATAGCCGCATATACGCAGAGCATACTGCTCAAAAATTATCCCGGCTGACGGAATTGTATATGTGCAGCACTGCGCGCTTATTTTCCATACTGAATTCCAGCGCCGCCCTGAAGGCCTCTCCAAAGAGCTTATTGAAGGATATTTTTCATTATGTTATCCGCCTGCTCGGTTATAAGCTCCTCCAGCAGCGCCGGAATGTCGCGGTAGTGATAATAAAAGGAATTACGGTTTATTCCGCAGTCCTCCACTATATCGCGCACGGTTATTTTTGTAAGGGGACGCTCGTTGAGCAGCTTAAGAAAGGACGCTTTTATTGCTTTTTCCGTAAAATTGGCCATATATCAGTCTCCCTTTATGCGATATTTCATGCTCCGTGCGTCCTTCACGCTCTTCCGATGCGGAGTCTTCCTGTGCGGACGGGCTTTGCGGCGCGGTATTTCCGTTTGCCTTTTTATCCCCCTTTGCGGGTATCCTTGCCACAAAACACTATGACCGCTGCCAGCGTGACTGCCGAAAACAGCAGGATGAGCGTACCGTATCCGGCATCTGCGCTATTGCAGGCTCGCCCGCGCCGTCCGTTGACGCGGAGATGCGCTGAGCCTCAAAAACAGTCCGACAAACGAAACATTCCTATGCCTCCGAAAAATGCCGTGCCCGAAACCGTCGGGCGCAGGTTTTCACAACCGATTATACACGAAGAACGGAATTTTTCAATCTCAAAATTATAATAAAGGAACAGCCGGCGCACTTTATCGCGCACCTTATCAAAAAAACGGCAAAGGGGTGTAGAATGTCGAAAATATGAATTTTTGTTGACAAACGGAATACATTATGCTATAAATACAAGCAATAAGTAATCTTTAATTCGGTACGGAGAGACCGGCAAGATACGCTCATACGGTTTACCGATATACCCACATCTTGCCGCCGCGCAAGATGTTTTTTTGTGTATCTGCGAAAGGATTACAAAACTAAAAGCGCAAGCTTAAAACGGAGGATGACATGAAATTAGTTTACGATGTCAAGGACAAGCCCCGGTTCGGGAAGCTGATAGTGTTTGCATTTCAGCAGCTGCTTGCAATAATGGCCGCAACAATCGCGGTGCCCAACATTGTGGGCAACGGCATGACCCTCTGCCGCAATGTTCGGCGCAGGCGTGGGCACAATAGTGTATCTGCTGTTTACAAAATTCCGCAGCCCTGTTTTTCTCGGCTCTTCCTTTGCGTTTATCGGCTCCATGTTCTCGGCCTTGCCGGCGGCGTATCCAATGCAGCTGGGTTTCCTCGGCCTTATTATCGGCGCAGCCTTTGCCGGCCTTTGTATATGTGATTATAGCCGTTGCGGTTAAAATCGCCGGCGTAAAATGGATAAACAAGATCATGCCCGCCGTTGTCATCGGTCCCCACCGTTGCAATAATCGGTCTTTCCCTTGCTGGCAACGCAATAAGCGACCCTTACCGGCGGCGCGGCCTTTGATTCCGCCTACCGGCTCCTTTGTTATGGATCTGCATACCGGGCTGTGCATAATCTGCGGCCTTGTCATTACCCTGGCAGTGGTAATGCTGTGCTCCGTATTCGGCAAGAAAATGACCAAGCTTATTCCGTTTATCATCGGCATACTTGCAGGCTACGCTGTTGCCTCCGTATTTACGATAATCGGCAACGCCACCGGAAACGAGGCGCTGGTTATTGTTGATTATTCCGCGTTTGCCGAGGCCTTCCGTGAGGTAAGCATTAAAAGCTTCCTCTGCCTGCCCGAATTCACCTTCCTTGAGGCCTTCAAGGGCTTTGGCGAGCTTTAACGGCTCCCTACATTGCCACTATCGCAGTAGCTTATGTGCCGGTTGCCTTTGTGGTGTTTGCCGAGCACATCGCCGACCACAAGAATCTTTCCTCCATTATTGAGCGGGATCTGCTCTCCGACCCGGCCTGCCCCGCACCCTGCTGGGCGACGGTATAGGCTCAATTGCCGGCGCCATCTTCGGCGGTTGCCCCAATACCACCTAATACGGTGAATCCATCGGCTGCGTTGCAATAACGAAAAAAACGCTTCCGTATACTCCCCATATTTACCGCTGCCGTGCTGTCCATGGCCGTTGCCTTCATTACCCCTTTGTATGCTTCCTTGAGAGCATCCCAAAATGCGTAATGGGCGGCGTATGTATAGCGCTTTACGGCTTTATTGCGGTATCCGGCCTGAAAATGCTTCAGAAGGTGGATCTGGACGACAACCGCAACCTGTTTGTGGCTTCGATAATCCTCATTGCCGGAATAGGCAACTTTGCCATTACCTTCGGCAAGATCACCCCTGAAAACGGTAGCCTGCGCGCTGATACTGGGTATATTGACAAACGCCATGCTTTCAAAAAAGCAGGAAGGCGACCAACGAGGATACCGCCAAGGCAAGCGGCGAGCGAAAACAAGAACTGATAATTTATAAGCTGCATAAAGCCGCCCGCGGGCGGCTTTTTTCCTTATGCGCGTTATGTGCATCGGATGCCGCAAAACAGCCTTTGCCGCCAAGCAATTTTTATGTTGCTTTTAGTTTGGCGAGCAATTATAATGATTACAGATATAATGATTGCATAAGCTTAACGGAATTCGGCAAAAGGAGAATAAACCATGCAGGTGTTTGATATTGATCTTAAAACGGAGTTTTCCGCCCTTAAAAAATGAGCGGCGGAATACTCAGGTGCTACATACCGGAGGTATCGTCGGAGGCCGACCCCGACACTCAGCGCCCGTCGGTGCTTATATGCCCCGGCGGAGCCTATGTTTTCTGCTCCAACCGCGAGGCGGAGCCCATAGCTCTTTATTATCTGTCAAAGGGTTATAATGCCTTTGTGCTGTTTTTATTCCGTAGCCCCGGCAAAATATCCCGAGCCGCAGGTGCAGGCAATGGCGGCCATTGAGCTTATACGCAAAACCGCAGCATATGGCATTGCAGCGACAAGGTATGCTGCATGGGCTTTTCCGCCGGGGGCACCTGGCTGCCTGCACCGCCAATGCCGACACGGAGCTTGCGCGCGCAGCTGCGGTCTCACCGATGTGCGCCCCTGATGCCTGTATTCTTTGCTATCCCGTAATAACAAGCGGGCAGTACGGGCATGCGCTCTCCTTTGATTCTCTCTGCTCTTCTCCCCAGCAAAAGGCGGCGCTTTCGGCTGAAAAGCTTGTTGGCCGCAATACTCGCCCCTTTTTGTGGCACACCGCCGACGATTCCTGCGTGCCGGTACAGAACAGCCTGCTGTATGCCTCGGCGCTTTGCGAAAACGGCGTACCGTTTGAAAATGCATATATTTCCTCACGGCATGCACGGGGCTTGCGCGATGTGACGGCTCTACCTCTATACAAGGCACAATGATAAGCCCTGCCTGCGGGGGTATGGTTGGAGCTTTCGGTGCGCTGGCTTGAGCGTTTATCCTTCGGAGGCGGATGCGTATGACGCATATTGTTCACCCTTTGAGCCGTTCTGTCGCCGGAAGCCGCATATTGGTGCTGGGCAGCTTTCCCTCCGCCGCATCGAGGGAGCAGGGGGGCATCCCCGCAACCGCTTCTGGCATGTTTTGGCCGCGGTGTACGGCGAAGGCGTGCCGGAAGATCTTGCGCAAAGCAAGCGCTTGACCCGCCGCAATATTGCGCTTTTGGGATGTGATACTTTCCTGCGATATTGAAGGCTCTGCGGATGCAAGCATACGCAACGCCGTGCCCTGCAGCCTTGACAGGAGCTGTTTTGCCCGGCATACAAAAAATATATGTAAACGGCAGAAAGGCCTTTTGAGCTTTATAACCGGTATCTGCTTGATAAATACGGCCCCGCCGTTTATCTGCCCTCCACCAGCGCTGCAAACGCCGCATGGAGCCGTGAACGCCTGATAAAGGCGTGGAGCGTGATAAACTCATAAATTTTCGCCCTTAATTCCGTTTAGTTTCCATTGCGGGATTTATTTTTGAACTTCACTGCGGCGCGCCGGACGAGGTGTTCGCCGTATCGGGAGATTGACAAGGCACAAAAATGGAATATACTATTACTGCACAGTTTGGGGTGCACCGGCTTCGACGGGAGTGATCGGGGGGCGGGGTAAGCGAGCCGTGGTTCCGGATCCACGATAATCCTTCGGGCGTAAAAATAAACGCTAACAATAAAACTTTAGCCGTAGCTGCTTAACGCAGCTGCCGTCGACTCCGACCGCCTGCGGATCGGACAATCGGCGTCATGATCGCAGGGAACGCCATCGGCCTAAGCTTTGCAGCCGGGGTGTAAATATGAAGCTACCAAACCGCTGCTTTGTCCGTGATACAGCGGGGCGGGAATAAAAACGCACTGACTACGCTCGTAGAAAGCCGCGCAAACGCACTTTCGGACAGGGTTCGACTCCCCTCACCTCCACCACAAAGGTACGGTAGCAATGATACAAATTGCTACCGTACTTTTAATTATTCCCTGTGGAAATCCCTTGATATAAAGCCAAAAGCGAGGTTAGTGGGTTCAAATGTGAACCTGCCGACCTCGCTTTTTTTTCGTTTATGGAGTTTCTGGCAAACGCTGCCGCCGGAAAAAGTGAACCCATCTCTGCCGAACCTTTTAATTTTTCATAGAATAATTAAAAGGTTTAATCCACCGTAGCGTTGTCCTCGATTTCCTTAAGTGTACGACCATCCTTTGCCTTCCATGTGCGAGGACCGCTTGCGCTATAACCAAGGACGAATTCAGCAGCCGCGGAGGAGCTGGAGAACAATATGTCTTCCGTAGTGGTCATATTTTCAACCTTACCATCTGCGAAAATCCTGTCTCGAAGTTTCTTCATTCCGGCACTGAGCGATTTTGCGGATGTCTTTTCATTCACTACGGCTCCCTTGAGAACCACAAAGCCCTCAGAAGTCACCATGCCAGTAGCAGATGTATTGCCGGTGTTAATGAATAATTCCTCACCATCGGTAGCAGCGGCATCAGTACTGATTTGTAGCAATGGGTCTAAAACTTTATATCCCAAGGCATTGATGAGAATTTTACGTTATCCACGAATTCTTCCATGACTGCAACTTGGGACTCTTTCATTACCGTATTGCGATATGTATTCTTGGTTAGCACCATATAACGCTTGCAGCTTCTCGCAATCTCAACAAAACGATTTTCGAGATATCTGATGAGCGCCTTGTTAAGGTCTCTGCCCACAAAAATTACAGCTGTGTTCCAGTAAAACTTTTTTTTTCGGACTGATAATCACGGAGGTGCTGCACGAGACGGTCTTTCACATTTTCTGCCTCGCCAAATAAACGGAATCCGTACCATCGTCCTCTTTGCAAAACAGAAAATAGACTCCTGCTTGGGAAATGTCAGTACGACTACATGAAGCCACTTCGATACGAGGGATCTTTATGGTTTACCGTTCCAGTTGGATAGTTCCGCTGTTATTAAGCTGTCTGCTGTACCGTTTACGAGGAACAGCTCTATTGATTTCCATATGCCATTAGAGAAACCTCCCTTTTAGTCATTCATGTTGCCGCTGCCTTTACTACTACCGAACACACATCTGTGTACATTAAAAGGTCGAACAGCTTACGCATTTCAGCATCCATCGTTCCGTTCTTTGCGTATTCCAGAGTATCACAGAGGCGGATATTATTTTTCTCGATGTGTATCGTCGCTGAATCGAGGATGTACCGCAGGCAGATCCGATATATGATCTCCGTCGGAGCGCATCCAAATACCTGCTTGGCAAAGATGTGATTCAGCCTCTCGGCCTCATCGGTACAACGCCTTCATGCGCTTGCTCTGATAGAGCCGTGTCACGATCTCCGTCACATACATTTCCCGACTTCATATACAGGTCGGCAAATGTTGCATCAGGATCGTCAAAGCAGCCGGGATTTTCCTGCTCAAGCCTGTCCACCATGTCCTTCACTACTTTTTTTCGGCGTGAATATCTGGTTCGTGCGCTGGGGTGGAATAAAATCAAAGATATCTCCCTTATGGTCAGGCTCAAAATAGTTTGCAAGTTCGGTACGCTTTTTTCATAAACTCCTGCACGGCATCGTTAAACACGACTTCGTCAAACAGGTGTCCGTCAAAGTGCTTCTGTTCACCGTTTTTCAGACACATAGTCGCCGCCGTCACGCAGCATACGGAACTGGTCAAGCGTCACGCCCTGCCCATTCTGCGGATTGACGGTGACCTCCCCAGAACACCTCGTCCGGCACAAGAGCGTCAAAGTTCGCAAGCGTGGTATTTTCATCGCCATACGCCATGAGGAATGCCGGGGATCGTACGAGAGAAACCGCGCAGATGGTCACGGACGCTGCCCTCGATAGAATCCTTTTTCCGCATTCAGCTTTTCGGTTTCTACCGTTTCGACGATGGTTTTCGCAGCCTTTTTTTCACCGTCTCATCGCTATGGAGTTTCCTGCTGATGTTGTCGACCATATCACGGTAGCCCTGGAGACGCCTTGCGGCATACTCTTCATCAATTTGCGTGATCTCCGCCATTGTGGCTCCGGATTGCTGTGCCTCCTGGATTCTATTTCGCGCTCTTTGGCAAGCTGATGATCCCGAATCGTGTAATCGCCGTACTCACGGGTTACGACGGTATCTGTTGTTTCCTGTATTCTGCGTTCCAACTGTTTCTGAGTTGACTTTTTCAAATCGCCGCCATACTGCGCTCTTGCGGAGTCCATAAGTGTGTCCGCAATCGGCCTTGAGAACTGTTCGCGGGCGTTTTTAACTCATCCTTCTTGGGATTCGGCGTCAGTTCCACATTTCTCTGGATCTCCTCCACGGCTGACGCCAGCTGATCCCTCAACATCCGCACCAAACCTTATCACCGAAAAGTTCGCTTGCCGTTCCGATGATTTGTTCTCTCGGAATTTCAACCTCGCCGTTCTCGTTCAGGTTAAGTGCGCCTGCCGTAGTCTCATCCACAACCGCAGGAGCAAGTGCCTTCGGTTCTTCGATTGCCTGCATCTTGTTGATGATGTCAATGATCTCCTTCGGTGCTCGAAAATACCGCCGATGTTCGCAAATAGGAAATTCGACATAAAGCCGCGCTCGACGACCTCTCTTGCGTGGATATGGCGCGGGATCGTGAGAACCTTTTTCTGCATCAAGCTCTATCATAGAGCCTTCCTCATCTTCTCCGTAAACCGGGAAGAAGTTCAAAAAGCTCTCTGACGTGCTGCTTGCGGCTGTCAAAAGTCACCCTTGTCGCCGGACGTCTCGGAATCAGGTCATTGGCGAACTGCTCAAAAATCGTAAGGGTGCGAGCAGGATCGAAATCGAACACATAGGCGTTCTGTTTTCTGTAGGAATTACCGTCTTTATCATGGAACAGGCACGGATTCTGCGCGCGGAAAGCCGCCTGCATATAGAGAGCCGGACTCGCCATATTGGACAGCATAAGAACCGCCGTCCATTCGGGGATCGTCACGCCGGTAGTCAGCTGCCCCACGGATAACGTGATGGTTTTATCGTGTTCCGAGATCGCCTTTGTGACCTTGTCGAATGACTTCTCGTTCTCATCGTCATCATCAATTTTCCGTCGCCTGCCGCAAGGATGATCTCGTAGTCTTTGAATATCGGGTGGAGCTTCAGCTTCTTGGCCAGAGCCTTTGCGCCGGCGACTCGATTCAGGATCCAGAAGGTGTGCTTCAGCTCGTCCCGCAGCTCGGGCGTTGAGAACGGAAACTTGTCCTGCCGTGTCATAGCGTCAAGGAACTTATCCACATCCGTGTCATGCACAAACTTCCCGGACTCGTTCGTCTTGAAAAAATTCGTTCAGGTCAAAGGCGAGATTCTTCAATATCATCATCCGCAAGCTCGATACCCTTTTCTCACTCTGTCGCGGATAATGTCGGACATCTGATAGGTAAAAAGGGACAGTCTGGGCAGCTTGGCATAGGGGTTCTCGATCTCGCTGGAAGCATCCCAGTCGCGCTTTTTTTCTGCTCATCGGCATACGTCCAGTTGTAGATGGCGCTCTCCGGGAACTTGTCATTCGCCAGCGCCTTAAACGGTGTACCGGAAAGATGCAGCGTCCACTTGCGGCGAATATGGTTAAAGGCGGTGTCGGTCTTATAGGTATCGACTCCTCGTGGGCTTCATCCACAATAAGGACATCCCATGTCAGCCCTTTCTCTGCGCTGAGTTCCGACAGCTTATCAAAGCGTCCGCCGAAGTAGATGGAGCCCTTCAAATCCTGCAGGCTGACAAATTCAATGCAGCCCTTTGTATTCTCATCGAGCTTTGCTATGTATTCCTCACGGCTGTAGACAAACTTCCTGTCCTTGATCCCGTCCACATTGCTGACAAAGAGATAGCCGGACTGCGGGCCGAAAAAGGTCTCATAATCCTGATACCAGGAATTGGCGATGGCGGGGCGGTTCGTCACGATGAGAATATTTTTTGCGCCGAGCTTCATGCACAGGTCATAGGCGGAGGGTTTTGCCAAAACGAGGCTTTGCGTTCCAGAGGAATTCGGCATTCTCACGGCTGCGGAAATAATCCGCCGTTCTCTGCACAGCCTCCGCCTGTTCATCACGGAGCCTGTACGGAATCACTGCATCGGCATCATCCTCCGACACCACACCGTGATTCTGCGTGAAGTCGATAAAATTACCGCGGGCGGCATTCGGCTCGATCCGGAACCACTCCGTCCCGGCCTCGCGGGAAATACCGAGCTTCTTCAGGTAGGCGTGAAGTCCTTATCCGTAAAGGTTCCGTACGGCTCTGTCATATAGGCGGCACGCATTGCCCACCAGGTCTTGTGCGCGACTCCCACCGTGTGGGTCTGCTCCTTAATGCGGGTTTCAACATCCCGCTCGGTAAAGCCGATTTTCGTCCAGCCGTCATGCGCCGTTACTCCCGGAGTGGTGTAGGTGTCCAGCGTCAAGGACAAGGGCGTGACCCAGCCCGCTATCGTCCGTCCCCGTGAGGATGGCGGCTATGAGATCGTGTCCGGCCACCGCCGCCAGAAAGCCAGCGAGCTTGCCGGATATGCGGATATGCCCTGTATCGTCCGGAAACCTGACGGATGATGAAGCCATCACCCAGATGGTGGAGGACAATCTGAACCAGCGTGAAGAAATCCTCCCCAGTGAGCGGCCCAAAGCTCGAAAATGCAGCTTGAAGCTATCAAGCACCAGGGCTCCGCACTTCGGGCCAGATTGACCTCGAAGGACCTGGGCAAACGCTCCAACGAGATCGTGGCCGAGCGCAATAAGATGGCGGTGCACCAGACAAAGTGATTTTGACAGGTGCGGAACGGATTTCGGCAAGGAAACTACGCCGAGGAAATGAAGGACTGATCATCAAGTTGCTGTGGACGACTGGAAGGGACGCGCGAAAACCGGAGGGAAAAACAGGAAAAATTAAACTTCGGGTCAGCATGGTCTGAGGTTGCCCTTGCCCGGCTCTGGGAAGGGGTTATTCCGGAGCCGGGGGGTTAGGCGATACCTTACGACGGGCTTTTCCGGGGAAGGGCGGAGGGTAAGGCGATAAACCAAAACAGAAATGGAGGCAACCAATGAAAGCCGCATGGAGCGGTGAGCCGGATGTTGATATGGAGCTGGCGGCCCACTACTGCCGCCTTGCTTATGAGGCGGGCTTTTTCCCCGATCTGCCCTGCTCTTGTATCTGCCGCTGTTTTTGAATGACAGCGTTCCCGAGGAACATAAGGCAGGGATAGATATGCGCCAGGATATGCTGCGGCGCTCATACCCTGATCGTCTGCGGCAGCGTTGTGGACGAGGATGTAAAAATGATGTGCGGTTGCGGACGGCTGGGCATTGCAGCGACAACGCTGGAAAAGGGGTGCTTGCCGTGAAGGGACACGGCACCCGGGTCATGCCGGACATTAAGCTGGGAAAAGCCTTTTCGACAGGATCGGCGTGTTCCCTCTGGGCTTCCCGGTGCGGTATCCGTCGGTATGGGCCAGAGATTGAAAAACGCCCATCTCCATAACCAAAAGGCACTTTCCCGACATGGTGCATTTGGGGGATATTACGAAAGGTGGACGGCGGGAAAATCCCACCTGTTCATATAATTACCTTCGGTTCCCCTGTCAGAACCTTTCTCTGATCGGCAACCGCTCCGGCCTTGCCAGGGCAAAATCAAGCCTGTTCTATCAGGCGTTTCGTATCATACAGGAAATGAGGGATGCTACTGATAACCTATATCCAGCTATCGCTGTTTGGGGAAAACGTCATGGAGCGTTTTCTGAAATGACCGGATGGACTTTAGGAGCGGCAAAGGCGGAAGAAACGGCCTTCGAAACAGCTTCGGATTACCAACTGACCCTTTTCCCTTTTTAGCCAGTATTGTAACGCCCTTTGCCTTCGGTATGAGGGCGACCCGAGGCGGCTGTATCCGGTTTTGACGGAAACGAAACGGAGCGAACGGTTGATGGGGCTGCCAGGGCTGAACAAAGTACGGGCGGCGGACGGCGGAGATCCGGCCTCTGCAACAGGCACTGGAAACGCGATTACCCTCCCTTGCGCTGATTACATTATGGCCGGGATTTATGAGGTGCTGGCTGACCGGGCCGGAAAGGAGGAATGAGCCCATGTTTGAAGCCTATATAACCAATACAGCCCCTATACCCTTAATGGGGATTGAGGTAGGGGACAACGGTACATTTCCCCATGACGACAGGAGTTGCAGGCCGCCCTTGCCAAAAATCGGGATAGACAGGGAACGGTATAGCGAAGTGTTCTTTTACCAGCTTGACAGTGATGTGCTGGCTCTACGATTATCTCTACGAATGAGAGAACATCGACGAAGCCTGGTGAGCTGGGCCACGCCCTGCTGGAAGTACAGGATAAGGGCGGACTGGAAACCTTTGAAGCCGCTCTTGTCTTGGGAAACCCACAAGGAGCGTGAAGGTTGATAAACCTGACGCAGAACCTTTGACCTTTACCGCTTTTGCGGATATTTCCGATGATATGAAGGGCTGGGCCGTCTTTACGCCGACGAGCTTGGGACTATAGGCATACCGGGCACATTTCAGAACTACTTCGATTATAAACATACAGACGGAGGATGTGCGTATCAACGAGGGGCGGCGTATTCGCTCCCGGTGGGTATGTGTCGGCGGTCGGAGACTTCGGGAGTATTATCCACGGGCCGCAGGACATTCCGCCGGAACACCGGATATTTGCCTATCCTGAAAAAGGCCGAGCCTGTCCACTCCATTCTCGCTACACTCAAACGGTTTCCAAGAAGCCCCGCCCGCTCCGAAAAAGGACAAGGCGTGAACAGCTTTTCCGACTACAAGGAAGGGAGCGCAACGGCGGAATACCGGGCAATGGTGGACAAGGCCGCCGCCATAGCGGGAAAAGCAGAAATCCGGGTGGACCCCATGTACCATGAGAAAATCGACCATCTGTTAGACACCTACGCCCGCAAGCTGGCCGAAAACATGAACCAAGGCTTTGCCATTGACGCGAGGGTTCCTCTGTGCTGATCGCCGGGCCTTCCAATTTCCCGGTGGAAAGAAGGAAAACAGAACCGGGCGCGGGACAGCAACATGGAGGAATGGCGGTATATTCAAGGGCTGCTTGATAAAATCTGCAGCACCGGCATGGGCGGGATCAGCGCCGATGACCCGGCAGCGATTGAAAAGCTCCAGAAGAAGCTGGACGGGCTGGAACGCTCCCAGCTCATTATGAAGGAGGTCAACGCCTATTACCGCAAGCATGGCAAGCTGGACGGCTGTGCGCTGCTGTCGCCGGACCAGATTGAAAAGCTGAAAGCAAGCATGGCGTCAAGTTGGCGAAGCGACCTGAGGCCGTTTGAAAGTTACCAGCTAACCAACAACAATGCGGAAATCCGCCGTGTCCGGCCCGTATCGAACAGCCAAACAGGCACAGCAGGAATTTTCCGGCTGGGAGTTCGATGGGGGTCATGTGGAAATGAACCGGGAGGACAACCGCTTGCAGGTGTTCTTTGACGGCAAGCCTGACGCGGACACCGGGCCGAGCTGAAAAGCAGCGGCTTTCGTTGGGCTCCCAGCGTGGGCGCATGGCAGAGGCAGCTCACGGACAACGCCATCCGGGCGGCTGACCGTCTGAATGTATCAAGCCGCTGTCCGGCGAAAAGCCCTCCCAACTTCAAAAGAAGCCCTCTATCTTGCTGCGGGAACAGGACGAAAAAGTCCAGACGGAGCCGGAAAAAAGCTCCGTCCGGCAGAGATGCCGAGGAAGCCTCGGGCCACATTGGCCCGAGGTTTTCTGTTCCGAGATTGTACGGGGCCTCCCGGATAGCGGGAACCCCGACGGAAAAGGGAGGTTTTATGCAGGAAGAAGTAACCCAAAAACGGTTGCCCTTTCGATCAGGACAACGAAGCTCACAGGAAAAGTGCTGGCTGCCGCTCTTGGCAAAGGTGGTTCGGGCGCTGCAAAAGCACCACCAGAAGGCGCTGACCCCGCAGGGACGCCAGAGCGTGAAAAGCTGATGAACCACTATGGCGGCAAAAAGTGCCATGCCCTATGTGGGAGCTCAAAGGATTTTGACCGGATCGCGAAGGAGTTCCATGTGGACTACGCTTTCCATAAAGTGAGCCCCGGTCATTACCTGCTGTTTTCAAACGCAAAGGTGCTGAACAAAGAGCAGGACAAGGCTTCCATCCTCGGTCAGCTTCGGAAATTCACGGAGCAAATCAGGACGCAGGCAAAGGAAAAGCAGCGGACCAGAGGCGGTGAAGGACGGACGTTGAGTGACAAGATCAGAAAATATGTGCTCCCAAACCTGCCGTACCTCTTTGCCGACTGCCCCGCGACTCGAATGCTCATAGATGCTTGATACCTTCCCCTGCGTTTTGAAACCTACTGGCCGGGGCTGGGAGGTATTGACCTGTTGGTGGGCTCAAGCCGGTGCGGGCTGGGATGTATCTGCTTGATACAAAGATCATAAGAAAATCTATGGATGTCCGGCTTTGGAAGATAGAAAGTCATTTGTTGACCCTAAATTTCAGAACAATGTCATTCTGACCGGGATTTACCATGAACACCCGTCCGAAGATACCTGCCAATGCCCGGAACCCAAACGCTCAGCCACGGATCGCCGGGTCGGGAAAGACAGGTCTGGCGACCCTTCAAGCCCATTCCTCGTATGTGGTAGACCCGAAGCGGCACTTCAACCAGTGCGGGCGGTTTAACGGGAGAAATACAGGTGCGGTTCAACAGCATCAATTTTCAAAATCCATGCACTACAACTGCCGGCCCATATGGAAGTCCGGGAGGATGACATTGTTATCATCGACGCAATCGTTTGTTATGACCTATGAACTGATACAGATGCTCATAGAACGCAACAACCTCCATGAAGTTGACACATGGATGTTTTTTAAGTGGGTGTTCAAAACCTTTGTGGCTGTGATGATCCTGACGAATACCTTCAATATCGTGCTGGCGGTCTTTGATGTGAGCCAGCATGTGATACAGCAGTCAGCGGGCATTATCCAGAACGGGACAGAAATCACGCCGGATGTGCTGGACAGTCTGCGGACAGAGCTTGAGGCGATGGAGTTAGGCCCTCTGTTCGGACTCTGGCTCCAGTCCTTCCTGATCCAGCTTACCATGATTGCCTTAAACATCGTGATTTTCGTCATCGTATATGGCCGTATGATTGAAATTTATTTACTCACAAGTTTAGCGCCTATCCCGTTTGCCACAGTCCCCAACAGGGAAACCGGACACATGGGGCAGAACTATTTCCGCTCCCTCTTTGCAGTGGGCTTTCAAGGCCTATTGATCTTAGTCTGTGTCGCCATCTATGCGGTGCTGATCCAGAGTATCGCCACCGACGGCGACCCCATCGGGGCGATCTGGGGCTGCGTGGGATATACGGTGTTGCTGTGTTTTACCCCTGTTCAAAACAGGCAGTCTTGCAAAATCCATCTTCGGCTGCCATTAAGAGACTTCGGGCCATGCTGACCCGAAGCGGAAAGGAGAAATCCATGCAGGGAAAAAAACTGCGGGCGGAACACCAGCCGCCCCTGGATGTAAGCGTGCGGGTCATCGAACCTGTGAAAAATCTCATGGGCTTTGCCAGCGTGAAATTCAATGATTGCTTTGTGGTGGAAAATCTGAAAATCGTCCAGGGCAGCAAGGGCCTCTTTCTTGGGATGCCCAGCCAGCCGGACGGCAAAGGCGGCTATCGGGATATGGCCTACCCTGTCACAAAGGAGTTCCGAGAACAGCTCAACACCGCTGTTCTGCAAGCCTATGAGGCAAAGCTGGAACAGATGGCGGAGCGCGGCTCTGTGGGGCGTGCGTCCATCAGCGACCAACTCAAAGCCGGAAAAGCGGCTGCCGAGCAGGCAAAGGCGGAACGGCCCCCGAAGGAAAAGCCCAGCCGTGGGACGGAGCGTTGACCTCGGGCCATAATGGCACGAAGCGGAAAGGAGGCGAGAACCATGCCACGCAAACGGGTGGGCTATGACGCGGCCTGCTATTACGACGGAAAACTGCTGGGGCGCTGTACCAAAGCGGACAGCGACGCCTATACCCTGTTGATGAACGCCTGCGGCGGGGAGGCCGCCCGTGTCCTTCGGGAATACGCCTATTTTTCCCCAGAACTGAAAGCCATCTTGGAAAAGGCGGCGCTCATGCAGGCGGATCGGAGCCGGACGGGCGGAATGTTCCATGCGCCGAAAAGCTCCCCGTGGGGCGAGGTGCAGAGCTGTGAAATCCTCTGTCCGGGGGTGTTTCTGGTATCTACCGCCAGCCACGGCGGAACGATGGTGGCAAACGAGGTAGCCGCCGTCCTCTCCCCAGCGGCCAAAAAATGCGGCTTCAAGGACAAGGGCTATATCTGCTATGAGGAGGACGCGCAGGAAAGCGTAGTGCTTCGGGAGCTGCTGGACAAAAAGCTGTGGAACATCCCCGACCGCATTAAGGACAAAGAGCAGTTTGAAGAAAACCTCAACCAGTCCATCCGGCAGTATTACCCCGAATACTGGCGGGCAAGGCAGAGCGGACGCAAGGCCGCCGAAGCCGCCCGCAGTACAACCCCGGCCAAAGAGGCCGCAAGATAACCTCGGGTCATGCTGGCCCGAAGCAATAAAGGAGGTGTAATTAAATGGCCTATGTGCCAGTACCAAAAGACCTTTCCAAAATCAAGACATGGCCTTCAATCTGACGAAGCGCCAGCTTGTTTGTTTTTCCGGTGCGGCGGCGGTGGGGCTCCCGGCTTACCTGCTTTCCCGTGGCAGTATCGGGAACAGTGCCGCCATGTTCCTGATGATCGGCCTCATGCTCCCGTTCTTCTTTCTGGCTATGTATGAGCGAGACGGTCTGCCATTGGAAAAAGTGCTGAAAAACATCATCCGCACCCGGTTCCTCTATCCCCGTGTGCGGCCTTACAAAACCGAAAACTTCTATGCGCTGCTTGGCGCCAGAAAGGAGGCGCAGCCGATTGCAAAACAGCAGAAGGGCCGGAAAGCCCGCAGGCAGAAAGCCTGAAAAGCAGGGCCTTACCGGCCTGTTCACGAAAGGAAAGAACATTCCCACCACCGCCCAGCAGACCCTCCCTTACCGGGAAATGTACCGGGACGGGGTGTGCCGGGTAGCGGACCGCTATTACACCAAAACCATTGAATACGAGGACATCAACTATCAGCTCGCACAGTCCGAAGATCAGGCGGCCATCTTTGACGGGTGGAGCGCCTGCCTCAACTACTTTGACAGCAGCCTTCCGTTCCAGCTTTCCTTCCTCAACCACCGGAGCCGCCCGGGCAGCCGGTACAGCGTGAACATCCCCATGCAGGATGACGATTACAACAGCGTCCGGTGCGAGTATGTGGAAATGCTGGAAAACCAGATCGCCAAAAGCAACAACGGCATTGTCCGCACAAAGCTCCTGACCTTCGGCGTGAACGTGGACGACCTTCCCACCGCCAGGGCAAGGCTGGAACGTGTAGAGGCGGACATTTGCGGGAACTTCAAAAAGCTGGGCGTCAAGTGCCGCTCCCTTTCGGGGCTGGAACGGCTGGAGCTTCTTCACGGGCAGCTTCACCCCGGTAGCGGCTCCCCCTTCCGGTTTTCATGGGATATGATCCCCAAAACCGGGCTTTCCACCAAAGACTTTATTGCCCCGGACAGCTTCGACTTCCGTTTCAGCCGACTGTTCCGGGTGGGGACGACTTGGGGCGCCGCCTCCTACTTGCAGATTTTGGCCTCGGAGCTCTCGGACAAGCTGCTGGCGGAGCTTTTGGAAATGGATGCGGAAATGACCATTACCCTCCATATCCAGACCGTCGATCAGGCCGCCGCCGTAAAATCCATCAAAGCCAAAGTCTCCGACATTGACAAGATGAAGGTGGAGGAACAAAAGAAGGCAGCCCGGGCAGGGTACGACATGGACATACTTCCGCCCGACCTCGTAACATACAGCAACGACGCAAAGACCCTTCTGGAAGATTTACAGAGCCGGAATGAAAGAATGTTCCTGCTGACCTTCCTTGTGGTAAACATGGCCCCGACCCGCCGGGAACTGGACAATGACCTGTTCACGGTGTCGGGTATCGTCCAGAAATACAACTGCACCTTGAAGCGGCTGGACTTCCAGCAGGAGGACGGTTTTCTTTCCAGCCTTCCGCTGGGCCATAACGGCATTGAGATCAAGCGCGGCATGACGACCAGTTCCACGGCCATTTTCGTTCCCTTTATGACGCAGGAACTCCGCATGGATGGCGAAGCCGTCTATTACGGGCTCAACGCACTTTCCCATAACGTCATCATGGCAAACCGGAAAAAGCTCAAAAACCCCAACGGCCTGTTCCTCGGCGTGCCGGGCTCCGGCAAATCCTTTGCCGCAAAGCGGAGCTTGTGAACGTGTTCCTTGCCACCCGTGACCGAATTATTGTGGTGGACCCGATGGGCGAATACTCGCCCCTTATCAAGCGGCTGGGCGGACAGGTCATCGAGATCGCCCCGGACAGCCCCCACCACATTAACCCGATGGACATTGATTTGAGCTTCGACGAGGAAAAACCCGATGGCGCTGAAAGCCGACTTTATCCTGTCGCTGATGGAACTGATCGTCGGCGGCAAGGACGGCTTGCAGCCGGTGGAGCGGACCGTCATTGACCGTTGTGTGCGCCAGATGTACCGGGAGCATTTGCAGAACCCGGAAACAAGCAAAATGCCGACCCTCCAAACGCTATATGACCTGCTCTGTTCCCAGCCGGAGGGCGAGGCGGTGCGGCTGGCAACGGCCCTTGAAATCTATGTGTCAGGTTCCCTTAACGTATTCAACCATGAAACCAATGTGGACTTGAACCGCCGTCTGGTATGCCTTGACTTAAAAAAGCTGGGGGCCGGGCTTCGGACGATTGCCATGCTCATTATGCAGGACTTGGTAAACTCGCAGGTGTCCATGAATTTCCTCCGCGGTATCGCTACATGGTGCTACTTCGACGAATTTCATGTGCTGCTCCGTGACCGTCTGACGGCAAGCTATTGTGTGGCAATCTGGAAAATGCTGCGAAAAAAAGGGTGCGTTCCGAGTGCTTTAACGCAGAACGTAAAGGATTTTCTGGCAAGCCCGGAGATTGAGAACATCTTTGAAAACTCGGACTTCCTTGTGCTGCTCTCGCAGGCACAGGGGGACCGGCAGATTTTAGCCAAACAGCTTGGGATCAGCCCACACCAGCTTTCCTATGTGACCCATACCAATTCCGGCGAAGGGTTGCTGTTCTTCGGAAACACCACCATCCCGTTTGTTGACCGCTTCCCGCAGAACACAGAGTTGTACGCCATTATGACCACCCGCCCGGAGGACAAAAAACAGGAAATGAACCGGGCATAACGCACTTCGGGCCATGATGGCCCGAGGTTTGAAAGGAGGGATACATCATCGGAAAAAAACCGGATAAACGGAATTTTCAAAGGCCGGGGCCGACGGAGGATACCGGGGGCAATCGCCCCGGACCGGCTGAACGGGAAGGGCCTTCCCCCGCACCATCCCGACGCCTGCGGTTTAAGGACGAGGATACCGGGCAGGACACTCCTTCGGGCCATAATGGCCCGAAGTCCAAAAGCGGTAAGTTTCAAGAGGACAGCCGGAAAAGCCGTCCCTCTGACCGCATGAGGCAGGAAGATGAAGCGGGCGGGCCGCAGGATACCAGCAAGGCACAGGAGCCGGAGGGCTCCGCAGAGAATGCCGGGAGCAAAAAGGACAAGTACCAGAAAGCACAGGCAAAAGCGGAACACGCCGGGGAAAAGCTGGGAAAGGCCCGGGAGAAACTGGACAAGACCGAGGCAAAACGGGCAGCGAAGAAGCCGCCGGGGCTTGCGAAAAAGGCAGTCCGGGGAGCCCGTACAGAAGCATGGTTCTATGTCCACAACAAGATACACGAGGTCGAGCATGAAAATGTGGGTGTGGAAGGAGCCCATAAATCCGAGCTGGCCGCCGAGGCCGGAGCCCGGAAACTGACCCGGTATGCCAAACGGCGCTGGCGGGAACACCCGGCCCGGAAGGTGGCAAAGTGGGAACGGAAGGACATAAAAGCCCGGGCCAATGTGGATTTTCAAAAGATGGCCTCCGAGCACCCGGAGCTTGCCAGCAATCCGCTTTCCCGTGTGCAGCAGAAATGGAAACTGAAACGCCGGTATTCCAAAGAAGCAAAGGCGGCTGCAAAACAGGGCGCAAAGACCGCAAAGAAAACCGCTGCCGCTTCGGGAACTGCGACCCGTCGGGCGGCGCAGTTTGTGACCCGTCATCCCGTGGCGGTGCTGGTCCTGCTCCTGCTGTTGCTGCTCTGTTTTCTTGTGTCGGCGGTAAGCTCTATCTTCCCCACGCTTGGCAGCGGCCTTGCCAATGCGTTATCCGGCACCTCCTACGCCTCGGAGGATACGGACCTGCTGGGGGTGGACGAGGACTACACAGCACTGGAAAACGAGCTGGCGCAGACGGTAGCGAACATCGAAAGCACCCATCCCGGCTATGACGAGTACCGCTATTCCGTGGACGAGATCGGCCATAACCCCTATGAGCTGGCGTCCTATCTCTCGGCAAAGTACCATGTGTATTTCCGTGAACAGGTGCAGGACGAGCTGCGGGAGATTTTCGAGGCACAGTATGAACTGACCTTGACGGAGGAAGTCGAGATACGCTACCGCACCGAAACCAGCACCGACCCGGAGACCGGGGAAACCACCACCGAGGAAGTTCCCTATGAGTATTACATTCTCAATGTGACCCTCACAAACAAGACGCTGCCTGCCGTGATCCTGCCGAGGCTTAACGAACAGCAGCGGGAAATCTACACCGTTATGCAGCAGCTCAAAGGCAACAAACCCTATCTGTGGGAAGGGATTTACAACGGTGGCGAAGATACCGGCCCCAGCTATGAGATACCCGGCGAGGCGCTGGATGACCCGGCTTTTGCGGCGCTCATGGAAGAAGCCACAAAGTACATCGGCTGGCCCTATGTGTGGGGCGGCTCCAGCCCGTCCACCTCCTTTGACTGTTCGGGCTTTGTCTGCTGGGTGTACACGGCCAGCGGCGTCCACAACCTGCCCCGTACCACGGCGCAGGGCATTTATAACCAGTGTGCTATCATTTCTCCCTCCGAGGCAAAGCCCGGCGACATTATCTTTTTCACGGGAACCTATGACAGCCCCGGCCCTGTGTCCCATGTGGGGATTTATGTGGGCGACGGGATGATGCTTCATTGTGGGTCCCCCATCCAATACGCAAACATCAATTCAAGCTACTGGCAGACACATTTCTATGCCTTCGGGCGTTTGTGAGCCAGAGGAAAGGAGTCCTTGCATGAACAAAATCGACAAGCTCGATAAGGAACTGGAAAAAGCCCGGGAGAAGGCCGCCGAATGGCAGGCCAAAATCCGGGAGCTGGAAAAGCAGAAACAGGAGGAAGAAAACAGCCAGATCGTGCAGGCGGTGCGCTCCCTCAAACTGACGCCCGCCCAGCTTATGGCTTTTCTGAACGACCCCAAAAACAGCCTTACCGCTTCGGGCCATACTGACCCGAAGCCGGAGGCACCCGGAAAGGAGGACACAGCCCATGAAGAAAACTAAATTTCGCAGGCTGGCGGCGATGGCTGCCAGCCTTTTGTGTTGCCTGATCTTTACAGTCCCGGCTTATGCACAGAGCAGCGAGCCGCAGCCGGAGACAACGCCCTCCCCGGTAGAAACCGAAGCAGAGCCGGAAACCCAGAACCCCTTTACCCCGGACGGGACGGGAACCGTGGTGGACAACGCCACCGACGAGGATGGAAAGGAGTTCTACACCATCACCACAGCAGACGAGAGCGTGTTTTATCTGGTGATCGACAAACAGAAAACCAGCGAGAACGTCTATTTCCTCAATACCGTTACCACAGACGACCTTCTGCCTCTTGCTGAACAGGGTAAGGAACCGCCCAAAGAAGTGACCCCTGAGCCAGAGCCAAAGCCCACCGAACCGGTGGAGGAAGTACCGGAACCCGAGCCGGAGAAAAAGGACAGCCCCCTTCTCTCTCTGCTCCTGATCGGTGCGGTGGTGCTGGCCGGCGGTGGAATTGGTTACTATTTCAAGATTTACAAGCCGAAGCATGAAGCCCCGGATTTGGAGGATGATTACTGCGAATATGAGGACGGGGAGCTGGAGGAGATCGCAGAGGAACCCGAGGACGAAGATACCCCGCCGTGGGAGGAAGATACGGAGGAATGAGAATGAATTTTACAAGCAGCCCTTTTGAACGAATGATGAAGGAAGTACCGCACCCCGGCTGGGACAATGACGACCCTTGTAAGGGATGCCGTTACTACAAGGAGTGCAAAGGAAAGAAAAAACAGTGCCGGAAGAAGTTCCGGGCGCTGATCGTGGAGCCCCGCCCTTCGGGCCATCGTGGCCCGAAGTCTTAAATGGACGCCCGGGAGCTGACCCGTGACGAGAAGAAGAAAATCCGTTCTCTGGTCACGGGGATGTGTGCCAACTATGACCGGGAAAGCGGCCTGTGCCTTCCTCTGGCCTGTGCCTGTTATATGCTGCACAAGTGCTGGACAGGGGCGTACTGCCGTTACTTCCGTGAGGCTGTCCTGCCCCTTAACCCGGAGCTTCAAGCGGCGCTGACAACGGAAGGCATCTCTCCGGAGTTGCGGACCTGTGCGGTCTGCGGAAAGGCATTTTTGCCCGAGGGGCGTCAAGCCTACTGCTCCGACGCCTGCAAGACCGAAGGGAACCGACGGAAAAGCCGAGAACGCATGAGGAAAATGCGGGAGAAAAGGCCGGGCGGCTGTTACGATTTGCCGCCTCCAAAGGCTTGACATTCCGGGCTTTTTGGAGGGTGTTTCCGGGGTGGGAATATCTTATTACATTCCTCCCCGGTCTGCCCTCTTATTTCGTAACATCCAGCACTTCGGGTCATGTTGGCCCGAGGCACAGAAAGGAGGAATCTCTTGGAGACAGTACAAGGATATGTGATTTTGAAAGCTGCCACCTTTGAAACCGGACACGGCTTTGCGCTGGGGCATAATCCGGGAGCGCCGAGCCCCTTTGTGACCTGGCAGTTTACCGAGGGGGAAAACGGCCATCGGGATTACTACTGGGGCCGCTATGGAACCAGTCAGGCGTGGGCGCAGAGGGACTTTGACCGCCGGGTGGACGACTATCAGCAGTTTTACCATGCGGCGGTCAAGCATACCGAGCTGGGACCGGAGGGCGTTTACCGCTATTATTCCACCCAGCGGCCCGTGGACATAGGAACTTACCCGAAGCCGCCGGATAACCAGCCTCTTTCCATTGTCAACTACGACGATGACAGGCGGCGTCCTGTGGCAGACGGCAGGCTGATGGCATGGGGCGAACTGACCTACGCAAAGCCGCTGACCGAAAAGCAGATGGAGGATTATGAACTGAAACCAGCACCGGGCAATCCTGACCGGGTGCGCCCATCCATTACCGCCCGGCTCAAAGAAGGAACCAGAGGGCAGGACCCCCCGAAGGAGCCCGGCCAGAAGCGGAGCCATAAAAACCATGAGGAACGATAAAGGAGGATCGCCATGCACGAAAAAGACAACTATCTGAAAACCGCCGAGCTCTCCACGGAGCAGAACTGCAACATGATCGACGGCGTACCCAACAATACGCCCATCCCACCCACGCCCCCGGAGCTGGACGCAAAGCCGCTGGACAAGGTAAAGGAGCCCAAAGAGCGCCGGAAAGGCCGGGAGCTGGAACGCTGATGGAGAACCGCAAGCGGAATGTCCATCTGCACGTCATGGTAACGCCGGACGAGCTGGCAGCCATCCATGAACGGATGGCCGAGGCGGGCATTTCCAACGCCGGGGCTTATGTACGGAAAATGGCTCTGAATGGGTATATCCTGCACATCGACCTTGCGCCCGTAAAAGAGCTGATCTCTCTGCAACGGCGCTGTTCTAACAATCTCAATCAGGTCGCCGTACACGCACACACCTATGGCGTGTACCCGGAGGAAATCGACGGATTGAAGCGGGACTATGAAAAGCTGTGGGGCGAGGTGTCAAAGGTGCTGCGGGAGCTTTCCGAGCTGGTGGCAAAGTAAGACGAGGGCGGCAGGCTTCCGTTGCGGGGCTTGCCGCCCTGCTCTTTTTTTACCACTTCGGGCCAGTATGACCCGAAAGTTTGGGACAGGATTCACTAATCTTTCGCAACATTTATGTCCCCGGGCAGGCATGATAAAATAGAGGTAGGAAGGATAGATAAAGGAGGTTTTGAAGATGAAGATACTGCTGAAAATATTGGTTGCTCCCTTTGCTTTGGCGCTGTCCCTTCTGGCGGCTCTGCTGGTGTTCCTATTTGATATTTGTGCCGTCCTGCTGACGATTGCCTCTGTGATCCTGACGGTGCTGGGTGTCGCTCTTCTTTTTCACGCCGACGCCCATAGGCGGGATTGTATTTCTGTTTCTTGCCTTCCTTCTTTCGCCGTATGGACTGCAAGCGGCGGCGGGCTCCCTTCTTTGGGCGCTGGACGGAGGCAAATCCGCTCTGTACCGGTTTCTGGCAAGTTAAGCAGCCTCGGGCCATACTGGCCCGAAGTCGGGGCGGTCTGGATGGGCCGCCCCTTTCTCATGGAAAGGAGGAATGATTTTTGGCTACCACAACTTTGTTACAGCGCCATGCGGGCGAAGGCGAAACGATTGCTGAGGCTATCCGGGATTGTCTGGACTATGGCAAGGACCCGGAGAAAACAGAAAGCGGAAAGTACATCTCCGCTTATGAATGTGATCCGGCCACCGTGGCGGACGAGTTCCTTTTGGCAAAGGCCAGCTATGCCGCTATGACGGGCCGGGAACAGAAAAAAGAAAATGATGTGCTGTGCTATCAGATACGACAATCCTTCTATCCGGGCGAGATCACCCCGAAGGAGGCGAACCGTATCGGCTATGAGCTGGCTATGCGCTGGACAAAGGGGCGGCACGCTTTTATCGTTACCACGCACACCGATAAGCAGCACATCCATTGTCACATTTATTACAACTCCACCACCCTTGACTGCACCCGGAAATTCCGAAATTTTTGGGGCTCCAGCTTCGCCCTTCGGCGGCTCTCTGACAGGCTGTGCCTTGAAAACGGGCTATCCATCGTGGAGAACCCGAAGCCCCGGAGCAAGAGCAAGTATCGGAACTATGGGGAGTGGCAGAAAGATCGGAAAGGGCCGCTTTCCTATCAGGACAGGCTGCGCCTTGCCATTGATACTGCGTTGGCGGAACGCCCCGCTGATTTGGACGAATTTCTCAATTTGATGAAGCGGGCCGGGTATGAGGTCAAGACGGTTCGGGGCGGCGGTATCAGCTTCCGGCTGACCGGGCAGGGACAGGAACGCTTCACCCGTCTGCGTGCCTCCACGCTGGGGGACGGCTACGACTTGCAAGATGTTCTGTCCGCCATTGAGGGCAAAGAAAAACGCCTCGGACATTCGGAGCGGAAAATCAGTCTGGCGGTGGATATTCAAGCAAAGCTGGCTGCCGGTAAGGGGCCGGGATATGAACGCTGGGCGAAGGTATTTAACATTAAGCAGATGGCCGCCGCTCTTGCCTATATACAGGACAATAACCTGACCGATTATGAGCAGTTGGCGCAGAAAGCCACCGAGGCGGCAGACCGTTTCCATGCTATTTCCGAGCAGGTCAAGCAGACGGAACAGGCTATGAAAACCAATGCCGGGCTAAAGGCTGCAACGGTTCAGTATGCCAAAACCCGTCCAGTCTTTGAGCAGTATAAGGCGACGAAGTACAGCCGGAAATTCCTTGCGGAGCATGAGGCCGACCTTGAACTGTACCGGGCTGCACAAGCGGAAATGCGCTCTCTGCTGGGCGGGGCGAAGCTCCCCAAAATGGATGTGCTGAAGGAAGAAGGCCGTAAGCTCACAGCAAAGAAAAAACAGCTCTATGGAGAATATCAAAAGGCACGACGGGATATGCAGGAGATCGTCACGATCAAAGCGAACATTGACACTCTGATGGGCTACACCGAACCGGGAAGAAAGCAGGAAAAGGAGCGTTAAGGTTATGAAAACAATGAGCAAAGCGACGCTGACACTTCGGGCCATGTTGGCCCGAAGATACGGGTTTGGGGCGAGCCCCAACAAGCCGCCTTTGTGCCACTTGTGGCCACAGAGGCATTGCTTGCCACTTAGCGGCAGCCCCTAAAATGGCGCAAAAAAACAGAGGCCCTTATTCTGGAACCTCCGTTTCTCTGGCTTTCTTAATGCCCTCGGCTGTGGCTTCTATCACGACAAGCTCTTTTTCATTCATAGAATTTAGGAGCACATCAATGTGCTTTCTGCAAGAGCTTGTCTGCGCCCCTCCGTCCGCATGAATAAACTGGTCAACTGAAATGTCAAACATCGTAATGAGTTTAACAAAAAGGTCGAAGCTGGGATAATGCCCTTTGTTCTCAATATTCATAATGGTACGGGAGTCACGGTCTACTAATTCCGCAACATAGGCTTGTGTCCAGCCCTTTTCTTCTCTGGCTCTTTTGAGAGCCGCCCGAGGCCGTGAAAGTCGAACCTTCTTTCATCTTGGTTCATTCTCATATCACCCTATATCATTCTACATTTCGGGTTGAATTATGAGAATGTAATGAGATTTTACATTAAGTAGTATTTTATTTCGCATCCGTGTAGGCTCTAACTTGTATTATTCGAGGTAGAGAACTATAATATATCCTGTGGAGGTGCGAAATGGACTATATGACATTGAAAGAGGCTGCCGAAAAGTGGGGCGTGACACCTCGTAGGGTAAATTATTATTGTGCCGGAGGGCGTATCCTCGGCGCTGTGAAAATGGCCGGTGTTTGGCTGCTCCCTAAAACTGCGGAGAAGCCTATGGATGCTTGTACAAAAGACTTTCGGAAAATAGATAAATAATTGAAAAAGGATTGCTATATTTGCTGTTAGGAGGTGAGCATAATGAATGCAAAGATACTGATTGCTGACGATGAAAGCGATATTGTTTCTATGCTCGGCAGCTTTTTTTTGAAAGCAAGGGCTTTCGTGTCTTGCCTGCTTCCAATGGTGCAGAAGCACTAAAGCAAGTGGAAAAACAACCGGATATTATTTTGCTTGACATCAATATGCCCGGAACGGACGGGTTAGAGGTTTGCAAGCGTATCCGCGATCACATATCCTGCCAATCCTTTTTCTGACTGCCCGAATCGAAGATACAGATAAGGTAAACGGCTTTGCTGTTGGCGGCGACGATTACATTGTGAAGCCCTTTTCACTTATGGAACTTGAAGCGCGGGTGTGCGCTCATCTGCGCCGGGAAGCGCGACACAACTTTGAAGCGCAAGTCAAGTTTTCCGGTGATTTGACGATTGACTATTCGGAACGTTGCTTGTTCTTTGGCGATAAGCGTGTCGGTCTTGCAAAAAAGGAATTTGATATTGTGGAACTGCTTTCTCAAAATCCGGGACAGGTCTTTGATAAAGAACGGATTTATGAGCGTATTTGGGGTTATGACAGCGAGGGCGACAGCAGCGTTGTGGCAGAGCATATCCGCAGGATACGAACAAAGATTGCGGCATATACAGACCGGGTATATATTGAAACAGTTTGGGGGTGCGGATATAAATGGTTAAAATAATGCGACCCGTACAAAATTTATCTCTGCGTAAAAGTCTTGTACTCTATATTGTTCTCTTTGTTATGTTCGCTCTTGCCCTATCAATTATGACTGCTTCTGTATGTGAAACTGTCGCCGATAAAATCAATGAAAAGTACCCTAATACTGGCGAAAAATACTACTTGACGAATGAACAGGGGGAACGTTTGGGAGAAGGAACTTATATTTATAAGGAGCTGCCTGTCTTGAACGAACAAGACGAACAATTGCTTGCTATATTAGATTTGTTGCCAACCGTTACACCCCTATTTATTCTGCATTCTGTATCATAGCGGCTGCGCTATTGTTTTACAAAAATAAACTGAAAAAACCGCTTGCTGAACTGCGGGCGGCTTCTGAAAAAATAGCGAACAATGATTTGGACTTTTCAATCGACTATGACAGCAACGATGAATTGGGGCAGCTTTGCGCGTCCTTTGAAATCATGCGGACAACCCTTGCGGATAATTTCTCTAAAATGTGGCGGCAAGTTGAAGAAAGAAAAGCACTCAACGCCGCTTTTGCTCACGATTTGCGTACCCCTCTGACGGTACTAAAAGGCTATAATGAAATGCTGCAAGCCAGCGACAATTCCCAAACGAGGGAAACCGCCGCCACAATGGGAAAGCATATTTCCCGTATGGAAAACTATGTGAGCAGTATGAGCAATCTTAGGCGTATGGAAGATACGCAGCCGGATTACAAGTTGATTGACTTGCAACCGTTGGTATCTTCTCTATATGACAGCGCAAAAATCGTTTGTACGAAAAACGGAAAAGAGTTGATTTTACAAAATGACATCCCTATTTTGCAGCTATCTCTTGACAGTGCATTTATCTCACAGGTATGCAACAACTTGATTTCTAACGCTGTGCGGTATGCCCGGACTTTAGTAACAATATCTTTCACCTTGCATGACAACGGTTTGCTGCTTTCCGTATCGGACGATGGGAATGGTTTTGATAAAGACAGCCTACAAAAAGCTGCAAATCCGTACTTCACAGGGGAAAGCAACCATTCTGAGCATTTCGGACTTGGGTTATATATTTGCAAGCTGCTTTGTGAACACCATAACGGTTATCTGAGGATTGAAAATACCGAAGTGGGAGCAAAAGTTTCCGCCTTCTTCAAAACTCCTGTCTTGTAGATAAAAAATAGATATTTACCCGCTATACTCTCCATGAAAACACATGGAGAGTATTTTATTGCTCCCTATGGAGAAAGGAGCTTTTTATGGAATTAAAGACAGTTGGACTGACAAAAAGTTCGGTTCCAAAATCGCCGTAGACGATTTGAATATTACTCTGGCTAATGGTGTCTACGGCTTGCTGGGCGCAAATGGCGCAGGAAAAACAACGCTTATGCGGCTACTCTGCAATATCCAAAATCCCACTTCCGGAAAAATACTGTTGAATGGGAAAAATGCTGTTGGGCTGGGTGAACGCTATCGAAACCTCTTAGGCTACTTGCCGCAGCACTTCGGGTATTACCCCGACTTTTCGGCGTATGACTTCCTGCTATATGTTTCTGCCCTAAAAGGCTTGGACGAGAAGGCAGCGCGGAAGAAATCAAAAGAACTGCTGGAAGCGGTAGATTTATCAAAGGAAAGTAAGCACAAAATCAAAACTTTTTCGGGAGGCATGAAACAGCGTTTAGGGATTGCACAAGCCATGCTCAATGATCCCCGCATTTTGATTTTAGACGAGCCGACGGCGGGGCTTGACCCGAAAGAGCGCGTCCGTTTCCGCAATTTGATTAGTGCCTTTTCCAAAGACCGCATTGTAATCCTGTCTACGCATATTGTTTCCGATGTGGAGTTTATCGCGGAGGAAATCATTATGATGAAGTCCGGGCAAATCATTCATTTTGGAAATCCGCAGGAGATTACTTCTGAAATCAACGGTCAAGTATGGGAATGTACGGTTCCGACTGCCTATGCGGAAAAATACGCGGCTTCCTATAATACAAGCAATCTGCGGAATACCACCGAAAACCAGACAATCCTGCGGATTGCCGATGGAAAATGCAGTAAGGG
>VOFG01004482.1_pt1 | contig 33047 bp, 72 predicted proteins | sample 5384171 | NCBI WGS metagenome assembly VOFG01 (sample SAMN12384726, study PRJNA508395) | human gut metagenome | isolation source: healthy gut F | host: Homo sapiens
GGGATCGCTCCCCGGCAAGCGTCAGCGCAAACAGCTCCAGCGTGGTCAGAAAGCCGGAGTTCAGCGCCCGAATGACCGTGAAAAACATCTTACTTTTGCCAAAGACAGGCCGTATTTGTCGGCCAGCGCCTGCGGCCGCCGTCGGCGCGGTATTTCTCGAGCAGCTCGTTGACCATCGCCGTCAGATCCGAGCCGGGCGGAAGCCGATGCCGTATTCCTCGTCGCACAGGACAAAGGCGACCGCCATCGACGAATAGCTCGTGACTCGCCGGTCATGGCCTCGGCCATGGTCTTGTCGATGATACGCGTCAGACGTTCCGCCGCTGACCTCCATGAGTGCGGTGGCCTCGCTTGTCGACCTCAACGAGGCTGGTAAGGCCGTTGTCCGCCGCCGCGCTCGCCGCCGCCGACCCGGCCTCGACCGCCAGATCAGCCCGGTGATGCTCTGCACGTCGGGATACTGTGCGGCCTTGTCCTTCGGCATGACCACGACCTGTGAATTGAGCACATACGGCTCGGTGCAGGACATGGACTTTTACGACCTCGTCGATCAGCGTCATGCCGTTCAGACGCAGTCGATGTTGCCGGAGGTCAGCTCCATGATCTGTATCCCAATCGATCTCCATAAATTCGACCGAAAGCGAGATCGGCCGCGACCTTGCGCGCAAGCTCGGCGTCGAAGCCCGTCAGTCGCCGTTTTCGTCGGATAGTCCATCGGTGCAAAATTGCGTGATGCCGATCTTGAGCGTACCGTTCGCGCTTCACGTCTCGCCAATCGCTTTTCGCTTCGCTTCGTGCCGCACCCGGCCAGCATACTCAAAAAGCAGCAGGAGCGCCAATACCATTGCAGTCCATCATTTCCGATCATCCCTTCTGTTTGCATTTTTGGGCGGCGCAGCGCGCGGTATCGCCCGCGCCGTGTTTACTTTCGCATATTATCCCGGTAATGCGTTAATGTATAGAAGTTTATCGACAGAATTTCCGATGTTTCCCGGCCGCGATCTGTTCAATTTGCACAAAATGAATCTTTCCTGTTCCCATTAACAAATTTTTTCATTTTTATGGAGAACGGCATCCCGCGCACCGTCTTGTCCGATACAGATCCGATTCTCTCCATTTTTGGCGGTATGCCCATGTCATGAAGAAAAAGCAGCCCCGTGCATAAAATCGCTCTTATTTGATTTTAATTCATGCCGCATTTGAAAAAAATTACTGCTTTTCCCGAAAAATCGTTTATAATTAAAACCAAATTGCGAGATGGGCAGGGGCTGCCGATTTCGCCAACACTTCGTCGAATCGGAGGGATCGTGTTTGCCAAAGCGATATTCCGTGCTTTATGCCGCGCATTTATCTCGCAGACAGTCTTTTCTCCATGCTGACGCCGGCCGCGCTGTTCATCGGTCTGGGCTGGTTTCTGACGCGGCGCTGTGGCTGGGGCAGAGTGGGCGATGGTCGTCGATCATACTGGGTGTCCTGGACCGGGCTTTACAGCATGATCTATTTTTCTCGTCAAATATTCCGGCTCGATCGACCCCACATCTCATCATGAGGATGCCAATGGAAAGTCAGCTCCCAATAAATAACTCCCCGCAGCCGGAGAGGACCGTTGGCGCGGTGCTGCTCAAGACCTTGCGCGAGCTTCTGCCGATCTTTCGCGGATCGTTCTGACGGGCGTGGATGCTCGGCATTTATACCTTCTGGTGGCAGCTGCAAAGCCGATCCTGCTCGGTGCGGCGTTGGGCGGCGGCGTTTCGCTGCCTGAATTTCTTTTTCCTGATTGTTGGCGCAGTTCGGCGCGGGCAAGGAACGAGAATTGCCGGACGCGCAGCTGAAGCCGCCTGTAAGTGAGCATCCTGCGCACTGTCGCGGTGCTGATCGCGCTGGTCATCGCGCGCTGAAAAAGCGCCCGCTTTGACCCTGCAGGCTACGCTGCTGCCGCTGTGCTTTATGCGCAAGCATTGCCCTGTTCGCCGCAGAGCTGATGCGAAAAGAAATTCCGAAAGGAGCGTTTAAAATGGAAGGAATCGGAAACTACCGAGGGATCCTGCTCGAGTTTTTCGTCGGTCTGTTTGACGTCTCGATCACGCAGACCGTGCTCTCCTCGTTTTCTGGTCATGATCGCGCTCATCATTTGCCAGCTCCGTGCTCGGCAAGAGCCTGCAGCGCCCGACGCGCCCGTCAGGTTCTTGTGGAAAAAGGCGTGACGATTGTGCTGCGCGACCTCGTCGTCGGCACGATGGGCGAAGCACAACGCGCATTCACGCCCCTATCGGCGCGCTGTTCTGCTCGTCCGTCTTCGGCACGCGCTCATCAGTATGCTCGGCGGCGTGTTCCGCAGCGCCACGGCCGACCCTGAGCACCACGATCACATGGGCGCTTGTCACGACCGGCATGGTCTGGTACCTGGCAGTAAAAACAACGGCTACTCAGCTCGGCTGGCTCAAGGGGGCTTCACACCGAGCCTGTGGTCGTCATGACCCCGATGAGTGTCATCGAGATCGCGCAGCCGATCCATATGAACTAAATCACTTCGGCAACATTGCCGGCGGCGGCGTGCTGACCTCGCTGATCTACGGCGCGCTGGGTGCGCCCAGCTTTCTCGTGCTGCGATGGATTCCCAACGAGATCATCCGTCAGATCCCCCCTTTTCCAGGTGGGCATTCCGGCGTTTCTTTTTTCGATTTATTTCGATCTATTCTCCGGCTTCATTCAGGCGCTCGTGTTCTGTATGCCGACGATGGTCTATGTCAGGCAGCCTGCCCGCCCCCGGCGGAGCAGACCGCAAAGCAATAAAACCGCAAAAATATAATTTTTCAGGAGGATTTTCAAAAATGAACAACTGGTCAAAGGTTTGATCGCGATCGGGCGCAGGTCTTTGCACATGGGTCTCGGGTGCACCGGCCCCGGCAATCCCGGTGAAGGCAACGCCGTCGGCAAGGCCTCGGGGCATGGCTCGCCAGCCGGAGGCCACCCAACAACCTGCGTACCAACATGATTCTCGGCTGCGCCATCACCGGAATCGACTGGTATCTTATTGCTGGTCATCGCGCTGCTGCTGCTCTTCGTATTCTGATCCGCATGAGGGAAGACTCTTGCCAGAAAGGAGAGATCGGCTTGAAGTTTTAACCGGCTTTGAGAGCTTTGTGGGCGTGAACTTCGGACGTGCCTGTTCACGCTCGTCAACCTGTTCATCCTCTATAAATTCGCGAAGAAGCCCTGTTCAAGCCCGTTCAGAACATGATCGACAGCGCCAGAAGCTGAGATCGACGATCTCTACGCCGACGCTGGCCGCTCAAGGCGGAGGCCGAGGCGCTCCAAAACCCAGTATGAGGGCAGCTTTCCGGAGGCAAACGCCGAGCGGGGCGCATCCCAGGCGGCACCAGCGCGCCCTGCAGCAGCAGGAAAACCATGCTGCGCGAGGCGCAGGAGCAGGGGCCGCCCGCACGCTCAAGCGTGCCGACGAGCAGATCGAGCTGGAGAAAAACAGGCGCGCAACGGCTGAAGAAGAGGTCTCGGACATGGCGGTGCAGATCGCCGGCGCGGTGCTGGCGCGCGATGTGAAGCCCGCCGAGCACGAGGCGCTCATCGACTCCTTCATCGACGGACTGGGAGACAGCCATGATTGACGCAGTGAGCTACGGCAAGCGCTGTACCAGCTTGCCGAGTGGAAGGCGCGCCCGACGCGCTGCTGTCCGGAGCTGGAGACGGTCGCGCAGGCGCTTCACGGAGCAGCGCGCGCATTACGCCACCTGCTCGACACGCCGGCGCTCCCTCCGAGGAGGCGGCGCGCGCTGCTGCAAGGCCTTTGCGGGCTGCTCGCAGACGGTGCGAATTTTCTCATGCCTGCTGTGCGACAAGCGCGAGATCTATCGCGTGCCGGACTGCGTGAAGGCCTACCGTGCCTGCTGGTGACGAGGCGCACAATCTGCTCCGCCACGGCGCTCACGGCGTGACGCCGCGTCAGCGCAGCGCCCTTGACGGCCAGGCTCGAGGCCATCACCGGGAAGACCGTCCTGCTGACGGCGGAGGTGCAGCCCTCGCTGCTCGGCGGCGTGACCCTGCGCTACGGCAGCGAGCAGCTCGACGGCAGCATCCGCAGCAAGCTCGACCGTCTGCGTCGATCCCTGAGCGAAGCAATCGTATAATATAAAGGTTGGTGAAACCGTGAATCTGAAAATAGACGACATCAGCAAGGTCATAAGGAGGACCAGATCAAGACCTATTCCGACAAGCTCCAGCAGGACGAGGTCGGATACGTCATTCAGGTCGGCGACGGCATTGCCAAGGTGCACGGTCTGGAAAAATGCAAGGCCAATGAGCTGCTGCTTTTTGAAAACGACACCTACGGCATGGCGCTGAACCTCGAGGAGCGCTTTGTCAGCGTCGTCCTGCTCGGGACGGACGTCGGCATCAGCGAGGGCGGCCTCGTCAAGCGCACGGGCAGGGTCGTTTCCGTCCCGGTCGGCGAGTGCATGATCGGCCGCGTGGTCGACGCCCTGAAACGCTGCACGACACGCTGACCGGCATTGCGGCTGCAGACCCCCGGGCCCGCAGCCCCTACCTGCGCCGGGCAGAGATCAAACGCACCCTGCTGGTCGTCATTGCAGGCGACCGCGGCCTGGCCGGTGGATATAACTCCAACGTGCTCAAGCAGGCGGAGGCCCAGCAGGGCCCGGTCACGGTGCTGCCCATTGGCAAAAGAAGTCAGGAGTATTTTGCCCACCACGGGGCCGACCTGTTCACCGAAGAGGTGCTGCTGGCGGCGGATGTCTCGGTGGGTGAGTGCTTTGCCCTCTCCCGGAAGATCACCGAGGGCTACCTGAAGGGGGATTACGACGCAGTGAAACTCTGCTACACCCGGTTCGACTCGATGATGACCCAGACCGCTGTCACCATGGAGGTGCTGCCCCTGACCATTGAGCCCACCGAGGAGCAGAAGGCCGCTGCCCGCCGCAGTCAGATCCTGTACAAGCCCAGCAGCGAGGAAGTGTTCCGCGCCATCATCCCCGAGTATGTGGCCGGTATCGTTTATGGTGCCGTGTGCGAGAGCGGCAGGCGCAGAAATCTAAAAAAGGAGAATAGCCTATGTCCGAAAAACACATCGGCAAGGTGATCCAGGTCATCGGCCCGGTGCTGGACATCCAGTTCAAGGATGGCGAGCTGCCGGACCTGCTCAACGCCATTGTTTTTGAGGGCAATGTGGAGCGGGTGGTCTGCAGAAGCATCGGCGGAGATATCGCCATTCTTGCAAGACACTGCAACTTCTGTACTGCTCTTGGCATGGGCGAAGCCAGCGTAGTCATGGAGGACGGAACCAGACGGACTGCAGCCTGCATCGGCGGGATGCTTTCTGTGATGAACAGGACCTGTCGTCTTCTTGCAACCACCTGGGAGTGGAAAGAAGATATCAATGAGGAACGTGCACAGGCAGCCAGAAAACGGGCCGAGGAGATGATCGCCAAAGGGCGGTCTCACCGACCAGGAATACAAGATGGCATCTGCCAAGCTTCAGAGAGCACTGGTGCGTCTGAGTGTAAAAGAGTAATTACAGGGAGCGATGTTGATAGGAGCATCGCTCCTTTTTTGGTCTGCAGTGCAAAAGATGTATTTACGGATTCGACATAAAGTGCTATGATGTGTTTCACTATCATACTGCAGGTTCAATCTACGCAGGAAAGAAGGAGTGGGATTTTATGAAATCTACTACGGTAGAAGGCAGGGCAAAGACGAAGAATGGAGTCACCAGGCTTGTTTTTTCGGTAATATGTATCCTGCTGGAAGTAATATTTATTATTTTAATGTTTACAAAACTCAACAGATATGCAGAGGCAGTCAATCTTCTTACGAGTTGTGGGCGTGATCGTTATTTTGAACATGTATGCATCACCGGTTACCTCGACGATCAAAGTTCCCTGGATCCTTCTGATCCTCATGTTCCCGATCATGGGACTTGGACTGTATCTTCTGGTCGGTCTGAACGGTGGTACCGAAAAGATGAGGAGGCGTTATCAGAAAATCGACGAACAGCTTTTGCCGCTGCTCCCGGAGAACAGAAAGATTCAGGGAAAAATTACTGCAGAAAATTCCAAAAGCCGGAAATATTTCTTCCTATATCCACAGAAATGCTGCGTATCCGGTGTATCAGAATACAGATGTGACCTATTTTGATGAGGCGGCAAAGGGACTGGAAGCGCAGCTTCAGGATCTGGCAAAAGCAGAGCAGTTTATTTTTATGGAATACCATGCAATTGAGGATGCCGAGGCCTGGCACCGGATTCAGCAGGTGCTGGAAGACCGGTAAAGGCAGGTGTGGAGGTCAGGGTATTCTATGACGATATGGGCTCGATTGGTTTTATTAATACAGACTTTACCAAAAAGATGGAAGCAGTCGGAATCCGCTGTCGTGTGTTTAACCCGTTTATGCCAGGTCTGAATCTGTTTCTGAACAACCGTGACCACCGAAAGATTACCGTGATCGATGGGAAAATCGGTTTTACGGGCGGATATAACCTTGCAAATGAGTATTTCAATCTGACACACCCTTACGGACAGTGGAAGGATACGGGCATCCGTCTGGAGGGCGATGCGGTGCGTTCTCTGACAGTGACTTTCCTTGAGATGTGGAATGCAGTTAACGACAAGGATGAGAATGACACGGATTTTGCCCAGTTTTTGCTGGAATATCCATATAAAGCACACCAGACTGGATTTGTTCAGCCATATGCGGACAGTCCTCTGGACAACGAACAGGTGGGAGAGGAAGTTTATATCAGCATGGTGAATAAGGCGGAAAAAATACTGCTGGTTTATGACACCATATCTGATCATTACCGATGAGATGGCACATGCAATGACTCTTGCCGCAAAACGAGGCGTAGATGTAAGGATCATCACGCCGGGCATTCCGGACAAAAACAGATCTACAATATAACACGATCCTTCTATCACGGACTGGTCAAGGACGGAGTCCGTATTATGAATGGACACCGGGGTTCTGTCATGCAAAAATGAGTGTTGCAGATGACTGTATGGCAACCTGCGGAACCATCAATCTGGATTATCGAAGCCTGTATCACCACTTTGAAAACGGATGCTTTATGACAGACTGTGATGCGGTTCTGGATATCCGGAATGACCTGGAGGCGACGATGAAAGAGTGTCGTGAGGTCACTGAGAAATACCGCGTGGGACGCAGTGCATATCTGCGCCTGGGACAGCTGTTCATGCGGTTGTTTGCGGGATTGTTATAAAAGATAATACACACAATTCGAGCAGTACCAATATTCAGAGGCTGTTTTGACATATGGGGAGGAGTTTACAAATGCTGAAAGTAGCAATCTACGGAAAGGGCGGTATCGGAAAATCAACGGTGACTTCCAACCTGGCGGCGGCTTTTTGCGTCCATGGGCAAGAAGGTTATCCAGATCGGCTGTGACCCGAAGGCAGATTCCACGATAAACCTGCTTGGCGGAGAACCGCTTCGCCCGGTAATGAATTATATGCGGGAAGAAGATGAGGAACCGGAGACACTGGAGGACATTTCCAGAGAGGGATTCGGCGGTGTTCTCTGTATCGAGACAGGAGGTCCGACTCCCGGACTTGGCTGTGCCGGAAGAGGCATCATAGCAACCTTTCAGTTGTTAGAGGACCTGCGGTTATTTGAAACATATAAGCCGGATGTCGTACTCTACGACGTGCTGGGAGATGTGGTCTGCGGTGGTTTTGCAGCTCCGATTCGTGAGGGCTATGCAGAAAAAGTCCTGATTGTGACATCGGGGAGAAAAGATGGCACTGTATGCGGCAAACAACATTTCCAGCGCGGTGCGGAACTTTGAAGACAGAAGCTATGCAAGGATTTTCGGTATCGTACTGAATCATCGAAATGTAGAAAATGAAACAGAAAAAGTACAGGCATTTGCTGAAAAGTACCGGCATCCCGATCGTAGGGGAGATACCGAGAAGCGACGAGATCATCCGCTGGGAAGACCAGGGCAAAACAGTGATCGAGGGAGATTCAGAGTCCGAGATCAGCAGGAGATTTTTTGACCTGGCAGAAATGCTTTTGAAAGCTGAGGAAGAAGAATGAGCAGAGCCTATTATTGTACCGTAAAAGAACTGAATGAGCGTGGAAAGACAATATCCCGGATCAGTTTAAATCCAATATGCACCTGATCTACAGCTCTCCGGCAACCTTGCCTTTAATTCTCCGGGAGCAGAAGGATTCGGGGTGAAGAGAGCCGGACTTGTTGTTCCAGATTCGATCATGCTGATCGTGGCACCGGGCTGCTGCGGGCGAAATACATCACTGATCAGTTCCATGCGTGAATATGACAACCGTTTTTTTTATCTGTTGATGGATGAGACAGATATTGTAACAGGACGTCATCTCAAAAAGATCCCCAAAGCAGTAGAAGAAATCTGCGAAGCCTTTGAGAAAAAGCCTTCTGTTGTGATGATCTGCATCACTTGTGTGGATGCACTGCTTGGAACTGATATGGAGCGTGTCTGCCGTAAGGCTGAGGAAAAAGCAGGACTTCCGGTGCGTCCGTGTTATATGTATGCACTGACCAGAGAGGGAAGAAACCGCCGATGGTACATGTAAGACAGTCCTTATATTCTCTTCTTGAGCCGACAAAAAAAGAAAGGAAATGTGGTCAATCTTCTGGGATTTTTTTCGCCGCTTGTGGATGACTGTGAGCTGTATGAACTACTTCATGGTGCGGGAATCAAGGCGATCCACGAGATATCCAGATGCAGAGATTTTTGAAGAATATAAGACGATGGCGGAGGCGAATTTCAATCTGGTTTTGCATCAGGAATCACGCTTCGCAGCAGAGGATTTTAATGACAGATTAAACATTCCGTTCATTGAACTCAGGCGGCTGTATCAGACAGATAAAATACAGAATCAGTATCAGGCACTGGCGTCAGTACTTGGAGGAAGTTTTTGATACAGAGGAATATCGAAGGACAGCCGAGCAGGCGGTAGAAGATTTCCGTAAAAAGTATGTCCGGATGCATCCTTTGCCGTCGGAGAATGTATGAACGGAGATCCGTTTGAATTGGCGCTGGCACTTCTGAAGTATGGATTTAAGGTTCCGGAGATCTATGGAACGATCACGGTGGAGAACTTTGTTTATATGAAACAGCTGGCACTTTTTGAGTCCTGATACGAGAATATTTTCCAATATGCAACCAACCATGATCTATTACGATCCGGCACAGAGCGGAGTGAATATCACCATAGGCAAGGATGCCCTTTATTATCATCAGGACTGTCCGGGGCTGATGTGGAACCAGGATGAACAGCCTTATGGATTTGCGGGGGTTCGAAGGCTGTTTGAGGCACTGAAAGGGTGTTTTGAAAATAAATAAATAACAAAAGCAAGAGGTTTTTATGGGGTATACAGTAAAAAATTTATATGAATCTAATAAATTTCCGGAGATGCAGCTGATAAGCGGACACTCCGGGATCGATCGGGAGATCAGGGGGGGATCCGGATTATAGAAGTGCCGGACATGGAAAGATTTTTGAGGGGGGTAGAGAACTCTGCTGACAACTATGAGAGCATATCAGAAGATAAATGAGCAGGAGTTTCTGATGCATCTGGAAAAGCTGGAAAAAAAGCAGATAGCAGGATTTGTTGTAAAAAGAAATCAGACGACAGAACAGCAGAAAAAGCTGTTTTGACATTTTGCTGCAGTTTGCACAAGAGCACCAGCTGCCTGTAATAGAAATCCCACAGCATATCTATTTCTGGGAGCTTATTAAGTATGTGTTAATGCAGATATGTGATAAAGAAATTGCAAAACTGGCGTATTTTAAGATGACACATGATAATCTGAGCAGTATTTTGCTGAACATCTTTGATAAGAAAAAATTAATAGAGCGTATACTTTTGTGATTGAAACGATGATTGGAAATCCGATTGCTTTATATGATGATGATTTTGTCTGCCTTCATGCAAGCAGTGCAGATATATCTGCATTTGTAATGACTAAGGAGATTGAAGAATATACTCCCAATATTATTACAAAAATCAAATTATTTGCGTCAGAAAAGGGAAAATACAGAGTATATCAAAAAGCTGGATATTTTTGGACAGCGAAAAATCTACCTTGTCATTTCAGAGAAAAGGGAACCTTTGACAGTGTTGGATTTCATAGCTTTGGAAAATATATTTGTCATATTACAATATATTATAATGAGGAACACAATAGAGGATGATATTGCCAAAAGTATCGTGGAGATCTGAATATCGCCTTTGAACGGTTCTCTGTCCGGTGTAGAAGAAGATGAAGTGGCAGAACTCCTTGAGCTTGAGGGAGACAGATGAACTTCAGGTTATTACCTGTCGGTTGATCCCGAAGAATAACACTGGAAATTTTACCGATGAACAGAGAAGAGAGCTTGCAATAGTAGAAAAAGAGATTTTGAAGTTTTTACCTCAGGATTATGTTTCCTCTAATATCAACCAGCTGATTTATATTCAGAAAGAAAATGAAAAGGAAGGTAAATTAGAGTTCCGAAAAAAGGTGGAGGAAGTACAGCAGAGGATACAGAAATATCTTGTAAAAAAGGAGAGAATCTGGACTTCCTGGTTGGCATGGGAAAAAGTGTTACAGGATATCATCATTTGAAAGAGTCCTTCGAGGACTCCAAGATGGCTTTGGAATACATTAATGTTATCAGAAAAATTATCGGAGATAAGGACAAAAGCAGTTGTAGACTGTTCCAAACTGGGGATTTTTTATGCACTTATAAAGATGCATGATAAAGAAACACTATGGACCTATATACCAGACTCATTGCACAGACTTTACCAGAATGATATCAAGAAAAACGGAGAGCTGATTGATACCCTGGAATGTTTTCTGAATAACAATCAAAGTCTGAAAAAACATCGCAACAGATGTATATTCATTACAGGACAGTTTCTATCGTCTGCAGAAGATAACCGAAATATCAGGAATGGATTTTGGAAATGCAGCGGAAATGCTGGTTGTCAGAAACGGGTTGATCGTATTGAGAATCATTGAAGAAATGAAAAAATAATCGATGGATTTGCGGATCATGTCATTATATGTATGACATGGTTCGTTTTTTTTTTTACAGTACTTTATAAAAAAATTACTCCGTAATGTTCCAATATTGTAAAAAAAGATGGTGTTCACAAATGGAACACTTCTTGCAAAAAAAATGAAAAAAAGTGCAAATTTTGTACATTATGCTAAAAAGTAAAGAAGTATATAATATAGTTCAAGAAAAGGAAGCAGTAATTAGGAGATATAAATTTTCTTGCCATAAACTAATCCTTTCAATGGCTGAGTTTGTAATGACTGTTATGACAAGAAGATATGGGGAGGATACAGTGTGAAAAGAAAAAAAAAAATGTGGCTGAGGTGGATAGCCTGGACGCTTTTATTGATTTTATGCATAAATAGTATAGAATAACAACTTTGGCTGCAGATATATCCTTTGCAAATGCAAAAAAATGAGACAAAACAGGGAGTGCAGGCGGAGGGAAAACCTGTTTCGGAAGAAGAGTTTACGGAGGGGAACCTGTTTCGGAAGAAGAGTTTACGGAGGAGGAAGCTGTTTCGGAAGAAGAATCTACAGAAGAGGGAAGTACTTCAGGTGATGAGTTTGTGGAAGCGGAGAGTGAAGAAAGTACTCTGGAAGAAGAAAGCTTCCCAGAAGAAGGAGAACTTTCAGAAGAAGAGCCTGCAGAAGCAGATATCATTCCGAAGAAGAAATCACCTCAGGAGAATTTTTTAGAAGGGGAAAGTATTCCTCAGGAAGAAAAAAACCTTGAACAACAGGAAGTACGGGAAGAATCACCGAAAATCCAGGAAATCGCAGAAGGATATGATATTGATTTTTATGTCATCATTAATGGAGAAAAGTAAAGCTTCAGCATAATGACATTTCCGGTATTGCAACTTGGAAGCAGAGAGGAACGACATATCACGGAGTTTTCTCTCGCTGATCTGCTCTCAGTGTATGAGGAGTTTGGTTTTGTGAAGGGAAGCGACGGGCAGAATCCTGATGCGAGTAATAAGTTCGTATCTGCCAACAGAGGAAACAGCAGGATTACATATGGAAATGTTTATACCGACAGTGATACCGGGGAAAACATATGTTTCTTATAAAGACGGAGAGAATAAACAAGGCGTAGCGGTAGATATTTATTATCTTCCAAATGGAATGGATACTATTATTCATAAAATAAACAAGGCAATCAGCAAAATACATTCTATTCCGTGGAGGTAAAGGGAGAAGGTCAGGATCGGATCCGTTATGCTCTGACGGGAAGCTCGGTGACAGAGACGGCATCTGATTTTAATCCAGAACTGACGGAGGAAACAGATCGAATCGAATGGACCTGTATCGGAGCAGATGATACGGTGGTAGATGGAGGACGAGATTCCGAAGGTGCTCAGACGAGTTTTACAATCAATAGTATCAGTCAGTCTTATGTGCTCCAGAGAGCCGATCAGACTGCATTTGATCTTCAGTTCTATGTGTATGTGGACAATGAGGTTCGGAAGCTGCCATCTGATTCGCTGAAAAAGGTCTATAAATGGAACCGGCTGGGTAAATCTTATGTTTTCTCTCAATGATCTGGCAGAGATCTATAAGGAGTTTGGAATGAATCTGGCTGAGTCTCAGCAGAGAAATTTCTTTCCATATGCAATCCGTGGGGAGAAGACGCTTACCCCGGGCGGTGATGGCAACTTATAAAGGACAGCAATATGTATCCTATAACCTGGATAATCAGGGAGACAACTGTTCCAACGGATGTCTACTATATGCCAAAGGGAGCAGCTGAGAGCGAAACAGTTCCGGATAATTATTCTGACGAGATTAAGCAGAATAAGCACAGCTTCTATTCTGTCACAGTGATATATCCGGATGGAAAACGAACTGTGACTTACCACAAGAAAAGATTCTAAAGTTACAACATCCGTTGAGAAAGGAAATACGAAGAAAAGAGGACTGGCTTGGTGTCGGTGAAGCTGAAGAGAAGACGCTTTATCCGGTCGAAAATGGAGAGAAACTGGAATTTACGATTGATAAGATTGAACAGCCATATACCATTGCATGCAATGCTTTTGCACCGGAGACGCTGAACATCAAATTTTATACCTTTGTAAATTATGAGAGATATAATGTAGAAAATAAAGAAGTTCCGATTATAAAAGATACTACAACGAAGCCGGGAACTGTTTATTATTATATTTCCAACGACGTGTTAAAAAGAAAATTTAAAAGATTTCATTACGATGGCGTTATCCAGAACGGAAGCAGCGAGCGTTTCTATTACTCCAAAAGAGATTACGACACGATCCATAAGGCAGGTAAAGATACACAAAACGGTCAAGACTGTATCTATATAGGTAAGAGCGGAGAACCGATGGATGTGTATTATCTGCCGGACGGGCAGGATGCTCCTGTCATGAGTGTAAAGACATTGATGGAACATCATGATAACAGATATAACGGCTTTTACAGTGTGACAGTACAGGATGAGGATGGACAGGTTTACAGTCCTACAGAGCTGGAGAATCTCCCGGCAATTGATTTTGTGGCAAAGGAAGTCAACGCTTACAAGAACCGTCAGTACAAAGCCGCGTGTAGAAGGACAGACTCAGGAAGTAAACTGGGAATGCAGAAAAGGAAGATGGTACTCTTTCGGCAGTTTTGGGGATTAAAACGAAGTTGATCATACCATGAGCTTTACCATTCAGCCGGATGAGGCGGTGCGTCCGTATGTGATCGTTCCGGATAACACCGAAAAACCTGCCGCGATAAAAAGAAGCAAATATCAGTTTTTATGTATTTATCGATGGTCATTATAAGCTGGTCAAAAATATCAATGCCGAGCAGCATTACGTGACCAAAGCGAACAGCGGACTAACCAGCCGTTATTATCTGCGAGCGAAACCAGAGGATACGATTTCCCAAATTTATCGTGAGTTTGGTTTTACACCGGATAAGCTGGAGCCGGGAGCAGATGGCAAAAGAAAAATCCTGTTTGGTTATGCGACAGACAGCCGTGTATTTGTGCAGCACCCTCATAAAGACAGTGATGGTACCTGGTATATTCCGGTTCTGAAAAACGGTAAAGATGTGTCGGTCTATTATTTTTCACAGCCAAACCCGCTGAATCCGGACAGAATTGAGAATTATTTTGATCGTCTGACAGGACTTTCTTCACAGGTGGGGCTGGTAGGAAGACATTTCAGCGTAGAGGGCTGTTTTCATCTGATCGAGGTGATGGATCCACTGAACCTGACAAAGAGACAGGCGATCATGAGACAGTATGTCGGACATGGTGAAGCATACCGTGTGGAAGTGCAGAAGAAGGCAACCTTAGAAGGTGAGTATTATGGCAAGGATATTGTCTGGAGCTGTACATCCAATGATAAGAACGAGAGTGAGGTTGAGCCGAAGCCGGCAGGAAATGACAAGATTAAATTTGAATTTCCGTCTGTTAATTCATCCTATGAGGTGATTGCAGATAAACCGCAGGATCCTGGTACTGTCAGAGTGATCTATAATACGACGCGTTATATGAAGAAGCTTCCAAAGGAAGCCAAGCTGACACCACAAGTTGGAAATAAGACAAGACATACGGAGGATTATGCCAATGTTGAGGAGGCTTCGAACCACATAATCAAGGCACCGTATCCGTTGGTTTATGATCATGAAGATAATGACAGTAAGGAACTGGAACAGTATGAGTTTGATCATTGGGATTACCGAGACAAGAAGGGAAAGTGGCAGGAGTGCGATTCGGGAATTCTACTTTCTGAAATTATAAATGACGCGAAACAGTACCGATCACTCTTTATGCGGCATGGCGTAAGGTTAGTAACCGAAACCGAAAAACAGGTACAGTTTTATATCTGTAAGTCAGCGATGCCGGAAGATGGTTCTGTGGCATTACCATCCGTAAAGGAAGACGATTATACAAGTGCTGTTGCAGTGGCAAACTGTAATGTAAAGGCAAGTATAGTACACGATGTGCCGGTTCTTGGAAATAAGAATCCGTCCAAGTGGGGAACATTATGCGGACGGACATAAGCGAGTGCAGGAACTCCTTAGAGGAACAAAACCGGATAAGGGATACATAGGAGATGGAGATTACATCTATAAGATAGACAAGATTCCTTCCGATGAGGAGGTATTCCAGACAATTCGTGAAAGCGGACGTATGATTCGTATCGGAGACAGGGAGATTCCGCCATCGAAATTAGATACCGAATTCTTCACCATTTATTGGTATTCTTTCAAAAGTGAAATGTCGGACGGATGGCATATTGACGGACGTATTGTAGCCAAAAACGGATATCTGACGGTGAAGAAGGATTTTGTTGGAACACCGGAAGTCATTGAAGCAATCAGGAAAAATTATTACATCAGCGTAGATATGGATGAAAAACTTCTGGATGGAAGACCACAGCCTCCGGCATTCCATCAGCACATGAAACTTGTGCTTCCTTCGGAAGGTGGACAGACACCTGATACAGAAGCTTCGCAGGCAGAAGATGCTCCGACAGTGATTGAGGGTGAGTGGAATGATGAAACACATACCAGCTGTACATGGACCGTCAAGGCGGATTCCTTCTGGAAATACACCTTAAAAAGAATATAACTATAAACCAGAGAATCCGGATGTGAAGTTCTCAGGCTGGTATAATGTCAGCAATTCTCATGAGCAGGGCGAGAATGTGAAGTCCTGGGAGTTATATCCGGAAAGTGGAATTAAATTCACGGGTCGTGGAATCAGTGTGGAGGTGAGACACTTACCATCGAGCTGGAGAATCGCTATCAGCAGGATGGAATACTCACATTGAATAAATTTGATGAGTCTACCGGACAGGGAATGGAGAATATCAACTTTGCTGTCAGCTTGAATGGTGAGGAGAAGGAAACAGTAACAACAGATAAATACGGAATTGCTCAGCTTCGTATTCCATTACAGAATGAAGATGGACAAAATCGAACAGCAACTGAAACCTATCTGCTGCGGGAAACAAATATACCGACGGGATATGTGGATCCGGGAGATATAAAGATTAAGGTGGAGATTGCGAACGGAGCTTTCAAAAATCACAGAGGCAAACCTGGTGAACAGAGCAGCCGGAGATGATCAGGAGGCTGTAACAGCACCTGCCGATGGAACGATAAATGGAAAAGCAGTTCTGATCAAACGAGGTGATACAAGCCTGAATATCCGAAATTTTGCTCAGACAGGTACTCTTCACATCAAAAAGACATGGGGCAATCCAAATGATGCACTGGCAGAAAAACAGGTAAAAATCCGATTGTATCAGAACGGGATTTCTACAGGACAGGAGTTTCTGTTAAATGCAGATAACGGATGGGAATATACAGTGGAGAAGGTTCCTTTGTTTCAGGACAGCAATCCGGTGGAATATAAGATAGAAGAAGTTGAAATCGGAAAGACACATTATTCTCCGGAATTTGGAGATGGCTTCCTGTATTACGAAGTTATTTATCCTGAAATTCAGTACAAGGATTCAGAAGGCAACTTACTTTCACCAAAGAATGAGACAGAGTTTCAGAAGGTTTCCAGGATAGAACTGGAAGTGCAGAATCTGCATTTCAATCTTTCAGAACGAAGCTTCTTAAAGACAGATGATCTTCCAAGAAACCGACTTGAAGGTGCGGGATTTTTGTTCTATCAAGTACCGGTTGATGAAAGTACCAATGAATATGTGGATGAAGCGGGATATATGGTAGAGAAAGACCAGGACAGCGGATCGATCGTTCTGAAAAAGGATGGACAGACGTGCGAGCCAAGTGTGCTTCTGACAACAGATGCAAACGGAATGCTTCAATTACCGGAAGGGATGCCAAATGGCAGGTACTGGATGGTAGAATCAGTTACTCCGAATAAAGGAGAAACGAAATATGAGGATAATCTGTCACTGTACATGGTAGATGTGGAAGATGAAATCTTGTTCTTATATGAGAAAGATCCGCAGAAAACAGCTGGAAATCTCTTGCTGACAGACATATTGTCAATCATCCTCAAAAAGGAGGCGTGACTGTTGAGATTACAAAGGAAGTTACAGGTCCGCTTGGAAATCGCAGAAAGCCATTTGCCATGAATATTATTTACTGGGAAGATGGACAGAGTCTGCGTAGCAAGACAGTAAGAGCTTCCATGAAGAATGGCGATAAGATTACGTTGAAGCATGTAGATATAGGTTCTGACATTATCATTACAGAAACCGTTGATACGTCAAAATATAGGGTCTGGATTTCGCAAAAGAGGAGCAACCGGCAGAGGCAGATCTGAGAGGAAATAAAGCCCGTATGAAACAGACAATCAATGGTAAACGGGGGATGTAATAGAACTCAAGATCACAAATGAGAATACAGAAAAGATACCGGAAACAGGAATTCATCTGCAAAAGAGCCGACATGTATGGCTGCTGCTTATCATAAGCATTACTGCGGGCCTGCTTTTGGGCAGAAGAATGAGAATAAGATAGGACAGGGATGGAGAAAGAAACTGAGATATCAAACAAAACGAAGAATACAGCACAGGAAACATCTATAGTTCAGGATATTGTTCAGCTGCTGCTGAAGATAGCTTTTATTGTCCTGGTAGTATTTCTTATTTTTACATTTCTCTATGGAATCGTAAGAATAAATGATGTCTCCATGAAACCCGGCAATCAAAGACGGTGATCTGGTCATATATTACCGATTGGACAAAAAAGGTTCATATCCGGAGATGTGGCGGTATTTGAGAACGATGGCAGGATAACCTGTGGACGTGTTGTGGCGGTAGCAGGAGACACCGTTGACATTACCAAAAAACGGACTGAAGATAAATGGTGCAGAACAGATATCTCAGGATTTACTTTGATACCACCCAGTTTAAAGATGGAGTGGATTTCCCGGTCACAGTCGGGAATGGCCAGGTATTTATACTTGGAGATAACAGACCACAGGCATCAGACAGCCGTATCTATGGCTGTCTGGATAGTAAAGATGTCAGAGGAAAGGTTATTGCGGTTATTCGGAGCAGAGGAATTTAATTATCTCGTCCGTTAATCAAATAAAAAATCAAACACATTTATAAGGGAGGAATTACAATGAGCATGAAAAAATCACTAAAAAAAATGCTCGCTATTGTTGCAGCAGCAGCTATGACAATGGAATGGCAATGCCGGCAATGGCAGCAGAAGGAGCAACAGCGCCAGACACAATAAATAATGCAAAGGAAGCCTATATCAGTAAGACCTATCAAACAGAAGTGAATAAACCGATGGAGTTCAAGTTTGAGGCTACACAGGTTGTAGAAAGCACAAGAGAAGATTTGGTAAAGAATAATCTTACTTGTACAATTCCAAGTATTTAAGTTTGAATCAACAGATTTAAATGTTGGAGAAGGAACTTACACAAAACTTAGTGAAAAATTACTTTTTGGAGCCTTTACTGAGGCAGGAAAGTATGAATATACTGTAAAAAGAGAGTGCAACTACTGTTCCAACTGTTACTGATAGTGCTTACGAGAAACTGATCATGTCCAAGGCTGAGTATACAATGGATGTATATGTTGTTGAGGATAACGACGGAAATTTTAACATCGAGAAGATCATTGTAACTAAGACAAAAAATGACGATGGAACTGATGCAGATGGTAAGGTAGATATTGGTGGTGACGATGCAGGTAAGAATGGTTTCAACTTTGTCAACACCTATGTACAGGGAAGCTGGTACAGGTACACAGATCCTACAAAACCAGATCCCGACTATACTAAATACGGCGCATTAAACGTATCCAAGAAGGTCATTCAGAATGTAACAGATACTGCAGAGCTTCAACTAAGAAATTCGACTTCACTGCAAATTTTGAATTCCCGGCAGGAACAGATGCAGCTACTCTTGGTGGAGTAAAAGGAAATGGCTCAGACGTTACATTAAAAATGGACAATGTACATTCCAGCTTGGACATAATGAGAACATGAAATTCACAGGTCTTCCGGTAGAACAAAAGATTACCGTAACTGAGGCAGCAAAAGCCAACTACAAAGGGAAGTGCTAAAGTTACAATCAATGGTGTTGAGCAGACGGCTATTACTGCAACAAAGTATAATGAAGAAATTAAAGTAGAGAATAAGAAACTGGCCAGAAAAGAACACTGTTGACGTAACCAACAGATACAACAACGTACCAACAACCGGTATTATCATGAACACTCTTCCATACGTTCTGATGATCGCTCTTTGTGGTGCAGCACTGACAGCTTTCGTAGCTTTCAAACGCAAAAAGCACAGAAATAATTTTATAAGCATAAAAGAAACAGATAAAGGGAATGCGTGCGGCGATACTCCGTCGCATTCCCTTTTGTAAAAAATATATAGTTATATGCTTAGAACTTTATAACAGATAAACTCAGATGTTATAAAGTTCTAAATAACAGAGCTAAAACGTTACAACCAGGAAAGGACCGTACAGGGATTATTCATATGAAAAAAGCAGCAAAGTTTATAGTCAGAATAATTGACCATATGGTAAAATCTTACGGCATTATTATTGATACTTATGGTAATGTTCCTGTCCTGTTATATGTTATGGGATTCGAACCAGGTATATCAGGCGGCAGATGCCAGAAATTATGAGGCCTATATACCAACAGAAAAAAAATACCAAATCTTTTGAGGAATTACGAAAATCAATCCCGATATCTTGGGCTGGATTCGGGTAAATGAAACAAATATCAATTATCCTCTGCTGCAGGCAGAAGATGATGATACCTATATGAATACAGATGCGGAAGGAAACTATTCTTTAAGTGGAGCGATCTTTCTGCACTGTGTCAACAACCCGGATTTTTCGGATTTCAATACGATGATCTATGGACACCATATGGAAAAGCACAAAATGTTTGGAGATGTGGGGAATGTTTACGGATAAGACATATTTTGACGAACATCCATATGGAAATCTGTTTTTTGACGGCAAGGATCATGGGGTTGAATTTTATGCATTGATCCAGGCAGATGCTTATAATGAGAGGCTTTTTACTGTATGCCCGGATGATCCGGATGCAAAACAGGCGTATCTGCAGGAAATAGAGAAAAATGTTTTAAATAAAAAGAAGCTTACGCTTACGCAAGAGGATCATCTGGTTCTGCTGATCACCTGTACTTCAGAGATGACAAATGGAAGGAACATACTGGTAGGAAGGCTTACAGATCAGGTTTATCCGGAAAAAAGAAAAACCTAAGAATCTGGGCACGGGAATTGATAAATTAAAGGAAAAAATGACCCAGGTACCGATGATCTGCTGGCTGATTCTGCTTATTATTGTTTTGTTGATAATTGATGTAAAAATGAGGAAGAGGGGAAAGAAAAAACATGAAAATAATTGATTTAAAGAAGGCAAATATCGTATTGCTGGTCATGGCTATTTTCATGAGTTGTCAGGTATCGGTTTTTGGCATCCGCTGGGCATACTACAGTAAAAATTCCTGTAAAACAGGTTTGGGATAGTGAAGTCTCAGATATTTCAGATGAATTTTCTTATGTTATGACAACAGATCAGAACAATGCTCCTATGCCGGCTGGCAGCAGGGGGCAGCAGTACTTTTGGACTATGAAAAATAATGCAGACGCTCAAATTATAATGAAGGTAAAGACAGCGGGTCTGTATCAGTATGTTTTATCAGACAACAGAGAAAAAAGACGATTATAGATATGATCAAAATTGCTATAATGTAATTGTTGAAGCTTTTTGTGATGAGGCGGATCAGTTAAAAGTAGTTGCGGTTGTCAAAAATCAAAAGGGCGAAAAAGTGGAAAAAATCGTATTTAAGAACCGCTATACAGGAGAAGATAAAGAAGACTCATCACAGTCGTCAAATTCATCACAGTCCTCCAATTCACCACAGTCACATAGTTCTGATAAGAGTGATCGGGTGAAGACAGGAGATGACAGTCCTGTTATGGGATATTTGATACTTCTGGTTATCTCAGCTGTTTGTCTGGGCATTCTGACAGATGAAAACCAGAGACGAAAAAAGGAAGAATCGCAGAAATAAAAAAAAAGAAATTGAATAAAGGCGAGGGCATATGCAGTTAAAAGTACAACGGATTATGCAGTCAGGATTGTGTATTATCTGTTGCACAGAGAAATCGTCACGGCGGCGGAACTTTCGCAGCATTAAAAAAATTCCGGAAAGCTATATTCCAAAGATAACAAAAAAATTAAAAGATGCAAACATAGTCAGAGCCTGTGAAGGTCTAAAAGGTGGATATGTGCTCATAAAAGAACCAGAAGAGATTTCTCTTTGATATAATAGCCTACAGAAGTAACTATGAAGATAAACCGCTGCCTGGAGGAGGATGGCTTTTTGTTCCAGAAATACCACGGATTATTGCAGCGTGCATAAAGCATTCTTAAAAGTGCAAAAGATATAAGGAGAATTCATTACAAGAAGTTACGATCGCAGATATGATATAAAAGAAAAGTGTGAACTGACTGAAGAGAAACTTAAGAATATTCAAAAAATACGCCACATCCTTGCTGGAAGTGACGGCGTTTTTTACTGGAATTTATTCCGTAATGTTCCTATGAGGAGAAATCAGTTGATCTCCTGGCGGTATTTTTCATTTCTCCTCCGTGGGATATCCAGACCCCATTGCCTGGTCAATCGTCCATCCCATATTTTCATAAGTTTTTGATGGATGCAGTCTGGGTAAGTTCGATACCTTTTTCCATGCCCTCATCCATCAACATCTGTCCAAGTCTGGTCATGCTCATAACCTCCTTAATCTCATCTAACTCAGTTTTACTTAAAAATTTGTTGCCAGTGCATATAACATGGTTGCTTTGTCGGCACTCAGTTCAACATTTGGCTTTGTCAGACGAATTGCTTTGAACATATCCTTGCGGCTCATATTTCCCGGACATCAGTGGTGTCAGGGAAAGAGCAGCATAATCATCTTCCGTAAAAAGCTTCACCGTTATCCTGTTTTCTGTTTAATTTTCGAAATACTTCATCTGCATTTTGTCCTTCAGATAAATTGGCTGCACTTTGTAAGTATATAATCCACAGTCCAGTTCTGATTTCACATTCGTAATTTAGCCGGAATAGATCACATAAGTGATAACTTTTTGCCTGTCTGATTGGAGTACACTGCATCATACGCATGAAATCTGCGTAAGTCCACCTCTTTTGTCGGTAGTCTGAAATTCTATATGTATATAGAATCCACCAGTAGTCAGAAAGGTAAAGTCCATATACAGGGAATGAATTGTCAGTTCTACCAACTCCGAATAGGGCCAATTTCTTCATACTGATAATCAATTCCCAACATTTTGAGGATAGTATTCCGAAAAATAGTCGAAGCCCATCTTCATAACTGCATCTTCGTGCTTGTGTTTGCCATGACGCACCTCTTTCATGTATTAAGTATAGTCCTCATTTGTGTTCTGAAAATGTCTTCGGTATTTTTGGTGGTTTTATCGTTTGTAAGGATTTTGCTGTCCTCCTTGATATGATTATTTTATCAGAATCTGTTCTATTTCTCCAGTTGGAAGTTTTAAAATTGTTTCTTTTGAGATACTTTGTTGAGTTTCGATTTACTTAATGATATTATCTTCTCAAGAGGGAACAATAATGCAAAAACACTATAACTATGATCGCGGTAAATAGTTATGTCATAAAAATCAGGAGGTAATGATGAGAGGACTGTATTCATCCAAAACAGAAATCAGACACAAAATTTTTTACAGAGATTGCCAGAATGGCATATGAGGGCGACGACCCGAAGATGATTGAGGAACTTCCGTTCAAGATCATTCCGGAGAGGTCGCTTCTTACCGTGACAGTATTTTTCTGGAAAGAGCAGTAGTAGGAGAGAGACTTTCGTGTGGCAATGGGAATGTCATTAAGACCGGTCACAGAGCATGCACCACTTTCAAAGGCGTAGAGGCGAGTGTGTGATCGAAGAGAAATACTATGAGCCGCCGCTTATCAATGTGATCAAATTTGCCTGTAATGCCTGTGCGGAAAAAGAAGGTAATGGTCACAGAAGGATGCCAGGGCTGCCTGGAACATCCATGTGTTGAGGTCTGTCCGAAGAAAGCCGTGCACATGGAAAATGGACATTCTCATATTGATGAATCCCTGTGCATCAAGTGTGGGAAATGTGTAGAAGCCTGTCCATATATGCGATCATCAAGCAGGAACGTCCGTGTACAAAAGCCTGTGGAATGAATGCCATCGGTTCTGATGAGTATGGAAGAGCTGAGATCGACCAGGACAAATGTGTATCCTGCGGACAGTGTCTCGTCAAGCTGTCCATTCAGTGCGATCGTTGATAAGGGACAGATATTCCAGACGATCATGGCACTCAAAGAGTGAGTTCCGGTTTATGCAATCCTTGCACCGGCAATCGCAGGTCAGTTTGAGGGTCTGGAAAACACAAAGATCCGTGGTGCTTTTCAGGCACTTGGATTTACAGATGTCAGAGAAGTAGCGATCGGAGCGATCTCTGTACGATCGAGGAGGCCAAGGATTTCCTGAAAGAGGTTCCGGAGGAGCTTCCGTTTATGGCAACATCCTGCTGTCCTTCCTGGTCTATGATGGCGAAGAAGCTTTTCCCGAACAGGCGAAATGTATCTCCATGGCACTGACTCCGATGGTTCTGACTGCAGAGACTGATCAAGCAGAAAGAGCCTGACTGCAAAAGATTGTTTTTGTGGGACCGTGTGCAGCCAAGAAGCTGGAAGCCAGCCGTAAGAGTATCCGCAGCTATGTGGATTTTGTGCTGACCTTTGAGGAAGTGGCAGGAATGTTTGATGCAAAGGCGTGGACTGGAAGGACATTCCAGAAGGAGAACCGCTTTTCCGTGCAAGTGCGGATGGTCGTGGATTTGCAGTAAGCGGTGGTGTGGCACAGGCAGTTGTTCATGCTGTAAAGAGAATTGATCCTGGACCGTGAAGTGAAGGTTGTGAATGCAGAGGGACTTCAGAACTGCAAAAAAATGTCCAGATGGTAAAGCTTGGCAAGTACAATGGCTATCTTCTGGAAGGAATGGTATGCCGGGCGGCTGTGTAGCTGGAGCCGGTACGATTCAGACCATCAAAAAGCTTCTGCAGCTCTGGATAAGATGAAAAAAGAAGCGGCATTTGAGGAAGCATCCGATTCAAAATATCAGTCCCGACTGGAAAGTCTGGAGAAGCTGGATCTGGAGTAGGGGTGTTTTTTATGGCTGTTAGCGTTGACTGACTGCTTCATTGTGGAGTAAAATAGACATATCAGCAGACAGGATGAATTTTTCTACCTGAATGCAATTCACGAGATACGTTCAAATTTTATAAATACTAAAGAACAGACTCTGATGGCGAGGAAAGATAAATGTACAGGACCGGACAGGTCATTGCAGCCCAAGCAGGAATAGTTGTTATCATGATTATTAGAGGACTTCTCTCTACCCCTGACGGTGGAGGTCTTTTTTGCTTTATAGCGTATTATAAACTTCTGGGAAGAGTAAAGATTGTTCTGCGGGGACTTGTTCGAAATGATTTAAATTGGGGAAATACAATGAGAGGACTTCGTAAATATCTGACACCATTTGCACCGGATCAGTCAGGTGCAGTATCAGTGCTTTTTGAATTGGAGGCATTGTGGTGATCTGTGATGCTGGGGGATGTACCGGTAATGTATGCGGATTTGACGAGCCGCGGTGGTTTGAACAGAAAAGTGCATTTTCAGCGCCGGACTTCGAGATATGGATGCAATCCTTGGACGTGATGACCGTCTGGTGGCAAAGCTTGCAGATGCCGCGCAGAAAGTAGATGCGACGTTTGCAGCAGTGATCGGGACACCGGTTCCGGCAGTGATCGCAACCGATTATCTTGCACTTAAACGCATGACAGAAAGGAAGATAAACATTCCGGTTCTTACTGTAGATACAGATGGAATGGAACTTTATGACAAAGGTGAGGAGAAGACTTTTCTGGAGCTTTTTAAGACCTTTGCGGTACGAAAATATCCCGTGGATGAGAAGAGGGTTGGGATTCTCGGAATGACACCGCAGGATGTAAGTGATCTTGCGGCAGCAGATAAAATACGTGACCTGTTCCGTCAGAAACAGGATATGCAGGCAGTCTGTTATTGTATGGGGGACGGTCTTGAAGAAGTAAAAAAAGCCTCCTCAGTGAGCAAAAATATCGTTGTCTCTCCTACCGCGATCGCGACGGCACAATATCTGGAAAAATATTCGGAACGCCGTATGAGATCGCTTATCCGCTGGTGGAGGAACTGCTTCCGGAGATGGATTATACAAATAAAAAAATCCTGGTCGTACATCAGCAGGTGATCGCAGATTCTGTCTGCAGGAGCTGCAGAACAGAGGGGGCAGAAAGTGTTCAGACAGCAGGCTGGTTCATGATGAAAAAGGAACTTCTCAAGGCTATGGGGGATATAGCACTTCGAGATGAGGATGACTATATAGAACTGGTGCGAAGCGGAGATTTTTGATATTATTTTTGCAGATGAATGTATGAAGCAGATGACAGCGGATTTTGATGGAATGTTTGTGAATATGAGACATTTTGCAGTTTCCGGAAAAACTGATCGGAAGGTAAAAATATATCAGGTGGGAGTGAGCATATGATAAGTGAGATCACCAGACGGATCCGTGTTTACGGGATTGTGCAGGGGGTAGGATTCCTACTTACAGTCAGCCGCCATGCAGCAGAGAGAAAGGTTCGCGGAAATGTCTGCAACAAAGGTCCTTATGTAGAAATCTATGCACAGGGACCAAAGGGAAGCGGTGGAGGGTTTTCTCTCAGATATCCGGAATCGTCCACCAAAAAGGGCGGCAATCCTGAAGATAAATGTGGAAAACGTAAAAAATCCGGAGAGCTATGCACAGTTTGATATTATCGAAAGTGAAAAGACAAAGGGTGAGATCTTTGTCTCGCCGGATATTGCAATTTGTGAGGAATGCAAGGAGGAAATGTTTGATCCCAGGAACCGGAGATACCTGCATCCGTTCATCAACTGTACCTGCTGCGGACCGAGACTTACAATCCTGGATTCGCTTTCCGTATGACCGTGAACGGACCAGCATGAAAGAGTTTCCGATGTGCCCGGACTGTGCAAAAGAATACTATGATCCGGCGACAAGAAGATACGATGCACAGCCGGTCTGCTGCAATGACTGTGGACCGGAAGTATACCTGATCGGCAGGGATGAGCGTGGCAGAGAGGCAATTACCTGTGTCAGAAAGACGATTTCTGAGGGTGGCATTGCTGCAGTCAAGGGGAATCGGAGGATTTCATCTTTGCTGCGATGCTTCAAATGAAACAGCAGTCAGTCGGCTTCGCCAGCTGAAACGAACGCCAATGAAGCCATTTGCGGTGATGGCAAAGGATCTGAAAGCAGTCACAAAAGCATGCGAAATGACAGAAGAACAGGAGAAAATCCTAGATGGACATCAGAAACCGATCCTGCTTCTGGATAAGAAAAAAGAGGCTGAGATCCTCTGTCCATCCGTGGCACCGGGCAATCCAAAAGTCGGTGTGATGCTGCCATATGCACCGGTACAGCTTCTTTTTTTTCAGTACGATGATGGAATCGAAATGCCGGAATTTCTGGTAATGACCAGTGGAAATACCTCTGGTGCACCGATCTGCCGTGATGACCAGGAGGCAGAGGCGGAGCTTTCTGGTTTTGTGACTGCATGCTGTCCCATGACCGCAAGATCCGTATCCGCGCAGACGATTCTGTAATGGATTTTATGAAGGATAAACCATATATGATCCGCCGTTCCAGAGGTTATGCACCACTTCCGTTTATGGTTTTCCACACCATACCAGGGACAGGTGCTCGCCATCGGTGGAGAACTCAAAAACTCCTTCTGCATCGGTGTGGATAACCGTTTTTATCCGTCTCCATATGTGGGAGACCTGGAAGATCTGCGGACAGTCAAAAGCACTCAGAGAAACCATCGGGCGGCTGGAAACACTGCTGGAAGTGGAGCCGGAGATCGTATGCTGTGATATGCACCCGCGGTATAATTCAGTGATGGTTGCAGAAGAACTGGGGGTTCCGGTGCTCAAAGTGCAGCATCACTATGCACACATTCTTTCCTGCATGGCAGAGAATGACTGTGCGGAGCAGGTAATCGGCGTATCCGTTTGACGGGAACCGGGTATGGAACAGACGGTACGATCTGGGGAGGAGAAATCCTTCTGACAGACAGGAATGGATTTGAGCGACTGGGAAGCGTGATGCCATTTCTTCAGCCTGGTGGAGATGCTTTCCTCCAAAGAAGGCTGGAGGATCGCGGTATCGCTGATCATACTGATGGGTGACAGAGAAAAAGCGGCTGAGATCATAGAAAAGCTGGAACTTTGTACGAAACAGGAAGCAAATGTACAGTTCGCCATGGCAGATCGTAAGATCAATGCCGTGATGTCAACCAGTGCAGGTCGTTTTTTGACGGTGTAAGCGCGATGCTTGGAATCCGAAGGAAGTCTACATTTGAAGGTGAGGCTTCTATGGCACTGGAATTTGCCAGCAGAAGAATACAGAGCAAAAAAACATGCTGAAATACAGAAAAATGAGAAGTTTTTGTTGGATGCTATGCGATCTGGTATGCAGGAAACGCAATATCAGAAGAGAAAAAAGACGACAAGTAACAGATACAGATGACAGGATGCTTCTTAATACAGAAGGACTGATCAGAACTATCCTGGATCAAAGACTAAACGGAGAAGAAGTGGGAAGGCTGGCATACTTTTTTTCATGAAGAACTTGCCCGTCAGATTACAGAAATCTGTGTGCGGATCAGGGAGAAGAGAGGCTGCAATAAGGCTGCATTGAGCGGCGGTGTTTTTCAGAACCGGCTGCTTCTGGAACTTACGGATCATATGCTGAGAGACAGGGGATTTGAGGTTCTGAAACATCAGCTTGTACCGCCAAATGACGGCGGGATCGCACTTTGGACAGTACTCGTGTATGCGATGACATATCTTGAAGGAAAATCACGGAACAAATGACCAGTTAACCAAAGCAGGTAAGTTCTCTGCTTCAACTGCGAAAGGCAGAGAGAGGGACTTTGTATACAGAATCAGGGGAGGTATTTACATGTGTGTAGGTTTATCAGCAAAAAGTAGTAAAAATCAGTGAAGGAACAGCAGTTGTAGACGCTGGCGGAGCTAAAAGAAAAGTTTCCGCACAGCTTCTGGAAGACCTGGAACCGGGTGATTATGTGATGGTCCATGCAGGTGTTGCAATCGCAAAGATCACTGATGAAGATGATGACGAAACAGATCAGTTAATGGAGGAACTGCTGTAATGGGAGAAGAGAAAAAGAACAGCGAGAGAGATCATAGAGAACTATGACGGTCCGGCAGTCCGCATCATGGAAGTCTGTGGAACACATACACACGAGATCTTTCGACTGGGAATCCGCAAACTTCTGCCGCCGCAGGTAGAACTGATCTCCGGTCCGGGATGTCCGGTCTGTGTGACACCGGTTGGTTTTTATCGATGAGGCAGTGTGGCTTGCACTGGAAAAGGCGTGACGATCTGCACATTTGGCGATCTGGTACGAGTACCGGGAACGAAAATGAGCCTTGCCGGAGCGAGAGAAAAAGGCGCAAAGATCCATATCGTTTATTCACCGGCAGATGCAGAAAAATATGCACTGGAACATCCAGAAGAACAGGTTGTTTTCCTCTCTGTCGGGTTTGAGACAACGACACCTGCAGGATGCCTTTCGGTTAAACAGGCAAAGGAAGATGGAATTTCCAATTATTCTCTTCTGATGGCAAAACAAGACGATGCCCCAGGCTTATGAAGCACTGAAAGGAAGTGCGGATGTCTTTCTGTATCCGGGACATGTCAATGCCATTACAGGAACAGAACTCTGTGAAGATCTGGTAAATGAGGGAGTAAGTGGAGTAGTTGCCGGCTTTACAGCGAAAGAACTCCTCACGGCCTGGCTGTTTCACTGGTGAAATTCCAGGAAGGAAAACCATTTTTTGTAAACTGTTATCCGAGGGTGGTAAAACCAGGAAGGAAGCAGAGAAGCACAGCACTCACAGATGAAATGACAGAAGCCTGCGACAGTGAATGGAGGTCTTGGTGTGATACAAAAGTCAGGCGTTCAGCTTAAAGAAGAGTGGAGTACGTTTGATGCACGAAAGAAATATGCTATTCCACCGATTCAGGGAAAAGCCAATCCGGCATGCAGATGTGGTGATGTCCTGCAGGGAAAATGTAAGCCATCCGACTGTAAAGTGTTTGGAAAAGGATGTACCCCGCAGCATCCAATAGGAGCCTGCATGGTTTTCTAACGAAGGTGCCTGTTCCGCTTATTATGCGTATGGAGATTGTAAATAATTGTCGGGTCAATCAGTAAAACAGGGCATAACTATGTTGAAAGATATGATAGAAAAAGAGGATGATCCTATGAGCAGTTTAAAAGATAAAACAGTAACGATGGCACACGGTGCCGGAGGTGCCAGACCTCTGAACTGATCGACCAGATTTTTGCAGCACATTTTGCAAATCCGGATCTGACTGCAGATGATGCAGCAGTATTGACTCCGCCGGCAGGAAAAAATGGCAGTATCAACAGACGGATTTATCGTTTCACCGGCATTCTTTCCGGGAGGAAATATTGGTAAACTTTCTATCTGTGGAACAGTCAATGATCTTGCCTGCATGGGTGCAAAACCTCTGTACCTGACCTGCGCGTTTGTCATTGAAGAAGGATTTTCAATGGAAAAAACTGGAAGAGATCGCAGCAGCTATGGAAAAACAGCATCGGAGCCGGGCGTACATATCGTGTCCGGAGACACCAAAGTAGCCGGAAAAGGACAGGTGGATGGTGTTTTTATTACTACTACAGGAATGGGACAGATCGAAGAAGGAGTCAGGGTTGGCGGAACACTGGCACAGCCCGGAGATGCGATCATTGTGACCGGCGATGTGGGAAGACATGGATGCACTATTCTTTCTTGCGAGAGAAGATTTTCGGGATCGAAGCAGATGTCACCAGCGACTGCGCGCCGCTCTGGAAAGCAGTAGAAGCTGTCATGAACACTACCCACGATCTCCATGTGATCCGTGATGCTACCCGCGGCGGTGTGGGAACTGTCCTTATGAAATCGCCGGACAGAGTAATGTAGGGAATCCGTCTTGATGCAGCCGCTGTTCCGGTAGCACCGGAAGTTAAAGGAGTCTGCGGTATGCTCGGACTTGAACCGCTTCTATCTGGCATGCGAAGGCCGCATGGTCATCATGGCTCCAAAAGCGAAGCAGAAAAAATCGTCGAAACCCTCCGCCAGTGTCCATACTCCAAGGACGCCGCCATCATCGGAGAAGTCACCGCCGACCAGCCAGGCAAAGTAGTCGCATGACAACTGAGATCGGCACCCAGGCACTCCTGCCACAGCCGGGAGGAGAACTTTTACCACGTATCTGCTAATGCAAAACAGCATACAGATGTATAGTAGATTACAGAGGACATTCCTGTCTGAGCAGAAAATCGAATTAACCTGCTGAGTAGAAAAACGAGTTAACCTGCCCGAGTAGAAACCGAATCAACCTGCCCGGGATAGAAAACTGGTTTTCACACTGCGATTTCTGTTCGTTACGTACGCTTGTTTGCTGCCATTCGCGCCAACTCGCCTGCGGCTCAAACAGGGCGCTCGGTGGCAGCAGCTAGTACGTAACTCTCGACGAAATCTCCGTTTACCGTCAGTTCAATCCAGTTTTCTACTCGGGCTTGGAGTCGAATTCTATCTCAGGCAGGTGCCACATTCTATCCCACACAGTGTGCTGAAAAATGTAATATACAGTTGCAAATAAATAACAGATTAAAGAATTGTGAATCAGGACAGGAGGTTTTATATGGACACACGAGTAGCAGTAATATCCATCATCGTCGAAGACAGCAATTCCATCGAAACCCTCAACCAGCTTCTTTACGATGCCCGCGACTACATCATCAGTAGAATGGGGATCCCTTTATCGCGAAAAAAAATCAAGCATCATCAGCATAGCCATAGACGCACCCCAGGACATCATCAGTGCACTATCCGGCAAGATTGGCCGCCTCAAAGGCATATCAACCAAAACCGCATATTCCAATGTGATCACACATACGGAGGAAAAACATGATTAAAATTGCAGTATACGGCAAAGGCGGAATCGGCAAATCCGCCACCGTATCCAACGTGGCAGCCGCCCTCGCAGAAAAGACTGACCGTCATGCAGATCGGCTGCGATCCAAAAGCAACTCCACCATCCAGCTCCGCCACGGAAAAACAATGCGGACTGTACTGGACTTATACAATGACAAAAAACAAAACCTCCGCCTGGAAGACATGACCACAGTCGGCTATCAGGGTGTGATCTGCGTTGAAGCAGGCGGGCCGACACCAGGACTCGGCTGTGCCGGCAGAGGCATTATCACAGCCCTCGAAAAACTGAAAGAAACCGGAGCCTATGAGACCTATAAACCGGACATTGTTCTCTACGATGTACTGGGAGATGTTGTCTGCGGCGGTTTTTCCATGCCCATGCGAAAAGGGTATGCAGATAAAGTATTTATCATCACTTCCGGGGAAAACATGGCGATCCACGCCGGAGCCAACATCGCAATGGCAGTACAGAACTTCAAAAACCGTGGCTATGCCTCCCTCGGAGGAATCATCCTGAACCGCCGTAATGTAAAACGAGAGAAGAAGAAAAGTTCAGGAACTTGCAGAAGACTTCCAGACCACCATAATCGGAAACTCACCCACAGCAATCTGGTCACAGATGCAGAAGAACAGGAAAAACCCTGATGGAATGCTATCCGGACAGTGAGATGGCAGAAGAATATCGTACACTGGCAGAGCAGATTTTGACCCTCTGCAGAAAGGGATGCCCTATGTTAAAACGAGTTGGCGGTGAATAAACCCGGAAGGTGCAGTCACAACCATCAGAAGCATCCTTTCCAGTGCCATTTTTCCAATGGATTGGAATTCAATTCACCCGCACATGGAAACTGGAACATTGTTCATACCGGAATGCTGATGCGAGGCAATCCAGATTTATGTCTGTGCAGACAACTGCATGCGGGGTGTTGTCCTGACAGCGGCAGAGATGAATGCAGCAGAACGATTTTTTTCCTTCGTGATCATAGAAGAAGAAAATCTTTTGAACGGAAACCTGGAAGATGTAACGATAGAGGGCGTGACCGATGTACTGAAGAAACTTGAAAAAAAACCGAAAGCAGTGCTGCTTTTTTACAGTATGTCTGCACCATTTTCTGGGATGTGACCTGAACTGGTGTATGGAGAACTGGAAGCACGCTTTCCACAGGTTGTTTTGTACGCTGCTTTATGGATCCTATCATGCAGAAACATGGGTTAAACCAGATCAGAAACTACGAAAGGCAATGTATGATCCTCTCACAGAACAGAAGGCTGTCTCGGAACAGTAAGCCTTATCGGAAGCGACTTTACACTTGATGAAAGCAGCGATATCAGACGGATTCTGCGAACCACAGGATACACATTAAAAGAGCTGCCGGGATGCAGGACATGGGAAGAATACCAGGCAGCTTGAACAGGAGAACTGTTTGATTTCCTGCTATCCACCGGCAAAATACGGCAGATATACTGGCAGAACGCCTCAAAGACAACACCTGTATCTTCCGGGAAGCTTCGATTATGGAGAAATCAAAGAAGAGATTCAAAGCCTGATCCATGCACTTAGAATCGAAAAAACGTCTCATCCGACGACCTCGAAGCATTTTTTGAACGCGAAATTACTCTCTGCGAAGATACTTTCAGACATACAAAAACTGTTATAGGAGATACACCGATTGTTCTGGATTATTTATTTCATCCAAGACCACTGGGCTCTTGCAAAAATTCTCCTGGAGCATGAATTCCAGGTGACAGCCGTCTATCTCGACAGCATAAGTCCGGAAGAAAATCTACTTTTGACTGGCTTAAAACATATCATCCCGACC
>VOFG01004463.1_pt1 | contig 33042 bp, 55 predicted proteins | sample 5384171 | NCBI WGS metagenome assembly VOFG01 (sample SAMN12384726, study PRJNA508395) | human gut metagenome | isolation source: healthy gut F | host: Homo sapiens
CAGCATATTAAAATCAGAACTGGGCGATTTCTATGATACTTACCGGGAACAGAAAGAATTATTAAAAATAAAAGGCATGGTAGCCAGAATTCCTTACGATCTCACGTTTAATTAAAGCGAAATATTGTGTTGAAAAATCTCATTTTATGGCCTTTAAGCATACTGTACGGCATCGGAATCAGTATTCGTAACCGCTTGTTCAACTTGGGCATACTAAAGATCCGGGAGTTTGACATTCCCATTATTTGCGTGGGAAATATCACCGTGGGCGGAACGGGAAAAACCCCTCACACGGAATCCCTGATCAACGAGTTGAAAAATGATTACCGTGTAGCCTGCCTCAGCCGAGGGTATAAACGGAAAACTTCCGGTTTCGTGCTGGCAACGGAAACCTCCACGGCAAACGAGATCGGGGATGAACCCATGCAGATAAAAAATAAATTCCCGGAAATCATCGTAGCCGTAGATGCGGATCGGGTACGCGGGATCAAGAAGCTCATGCAGCTTCCGGAAAAACCAGAAGTAATCATCTTGGATGACGGTTTTCAACACCGCTACGTGAAAGCGGATATAAACATCATGCTGATCGATTACAACCGCCCCATATACGAGGATCATTTACTTCCCTTGGGACGTCTCCGGGGAAAGTATTCATGCCAAAGGATAGGGCAAATTATATCATCGTGACCAAATGTCCTGCGAATATCTCTCCCATAGAGAAACGGATTATCCTGAAACACTTGAATTTAAAAGCCTACCAACAGCTTTTTGTTCACTTCCATGAGATACAGGAGCCCCGTTCGCTGGACGGGAACAGTCATCATGCAGTAACCCCAAAAACGGCCATACTCTGTGTCACGGGGGATTGCCCAACCGACTCCCCTACGTGGAACATTTAAAACAGATGACAGACCAGATTGATCACATCACATTCCTGACCATCACAATTACAGAGACACGGACATAAAACGTATTATTCAAGAGTACGAGAAAATCAGTATCACGGACAAGTGTATTTTTACCACGGAAAAAGATGCTGTTCGCCTCACGCTATGCGATATTCCGGAAGAGATTAGACGACAGATTTTCTATATTCCGATCGAACCGGAATTCCTGACTCCAAGAGATCAACTCATAAAAAATATATACGACTATGTTAGACAAGATACAAGAAAGTAGCAAATATTTGGCCCTTTCGTGAAAGGAGAGCATTCCATTGGTATTATCCTGGGAACAGGACTGGGAGAACTGGGAAAATCAATAGAGATAGAACACGCCATCCCATATATGGCAATTCCAAACTTCCCCGTTTCCACGGTACAGGGACACCGGGGAGAATTGCTTATCGGGTCCTTTGGGGAAAAAAGTCATTGCCATGCAGGGACGTTTCCACTATTACGAGGGATATTCCATGAAAAAGTGACCTTTCCCGTGAGAGTGATGCACGCTCTCGGGGTAAAGACCCTTTTTGTTTCCAATGCGGCCGGAGGCGTGAACACGAATTACCTAGTTGGCGACCTGATGATCATCCGGGATCATATCAACCTATTCCCGGAACACCCGCTACGAGGTAAAAATATCGACGAACTCGGTCCCCGTTTCCCCGGAATGGCCGAGGCATATAGCAAACGCTTGATTCAACTGGCAGAAGAGGCCGGGAATAAATTAAACATTCCACTGCAAAAGGTGTGTACGCCGGACTGCAAGGGCCATCCTTCGAAACACCGGCAGAGTATAACTGGATTCGGGTTATCGGTGGAGACGCCGTAGGCATGTCCACCGTACCGGAAGTTATCGTTGCTCGCCACATGAACATGGAATGCTTTGGGATGTCGGTTATCACGAACAGCACGGCCAGCGAGGAACTCATAAAAACGAACCATGCGGAAGTACAGGACGTAGGCAACCACGCTCAACCTCGAATGGGAGCCATATTCAAAGAAATCATCAGTAAACTATAAATTTTCCCTCACCGTACAGCGAGGGGAACTCGTATATATCCCACCATACACTCTTAGGTGTCTCGTTAATATGTAAATCCTACTTCAAGGTTTTATCCACCAACAAAAGTACCACTTTCCCCATCGACTTCCCGTTGACTTTCCGTTAACTTTCCGTTGACTTACTAACGAGACACCCGTGAGACTCAATGCAATACACTTGACATACCCTTCTTTAGCCTAGAAAACACAGAACATATTAAAAAAAGGCTTCGACAATTCAATCATGATTTTTTGCCGCACCCCGGGCATCTTAACGCCTCGTGGTGATTTAACGCTATCCCGAAATGATCACACAAAGTATTCAATTTATAATTGGGTAAGCCTTTCACCCACTTCCGGGACAACCGGCAAGTACAAAAAGATTCAGGCAAACGAGCATATAGATCCGCCCGTTCCAAACAAGCTTTCAGCACGCTCATATCAAACCCCGCATTGTGGGCAGCAACCAAAGCCCCGTATCAAAGTAACGTCCGATCACGCCCCACAAATCATAAAACGAAGGCGCATCCTTCCACCATCGCGGGAGTAATCCCGTGAATATCGATAAACTTCTTGTTAAAATAGTACGGCTCCGGCTTAATCAAATGCGAGAACTCTTCCGTGATCTCTCCGTCCTGCACGACAACAATCCCGATAGAGCAAGCGCTCGTCGGGTAACGGTTAGCCGTTTCGAAATCTATGGCCGTGAAATCCCGTAACATACTAAAATAATGACATTACCCACTCGACGACAGGCACCAGTATCGCTGTCATCACTCCCATCAAACCAATTGCCAAACCACTAATAGCTCCTTCCAACGCGCCCAACTCCATCGCCCTAGCAGTACCCAACCCGTGAGCCGCGGCACCAAGGAGATAATCCCCGGGCAATCTTACTATCAATGTTCAACTTGTTCAACACGAAAGGCCCACGATTCCCCGAATATCCCCACCACGATAACAATTACCGCCGCGATGGCAGGAATGCCACCCGCTTTCTCGGCCACCCCATTGCTATCGGGGTCGTCACGGACTTCGGCTCCAATGTCGCTATCAACACGTGGTCGCCCCCATCCAGCGAGCAATACAAATCACACTCACGATTCCCACCAAACTCCCGACAAAATAGAAGTCATGATCGACACCGCATTACTCTTCATGTATTCCACCTGTTCCCACAACACGTACCCCAAAGGCCACAACAGAAGGTCCCAGCAGGAAATTAATCATCCGGCTCCCTTGTCGGAAAGATTCATACGGAATCCCGATTACGCTCATCACCGCCACCAAGGCCGGAATAGAAACTAACAAAGGATGTAAGAGCGCCAATCTCGTTTTCCGATATAGCCAAAGCGCAGCCAAGTATACCCCGGCTACCAACGTTATTACAAATATCTCTGACGAAATAATAGACTGCATTTTCCTACAAATTAATTCGTTTTACCATGTGCCCGATGATCCTCTTGCCATTGTTGCAAAACCGCCACCACGATCAAAACCAACAAAGTCGTCACCGTCCCCACCACCAACACGATGTCCCAGTAACGAGACAATACATCCATAGACGTGATAATCCCCACTCCCGCCGGGAGAAAGAAAAACGCCATATTATCACAAAGGAAACGAGCCACCGGACGCACTCTCTCCGGCCTGACCCAACGCATGGATAACGCCAAGAACAAAAACATCATTCCCAACACGCTCCCCGGCACGAAATCGTTTATCAACCAGGCACAACATTCACCTAGTAAATAAAAGCCATAATAATAAAAATTCCTCCTAACATTCCATCTATATATTTAACATGATTCCCGCCCCGAATCGTCCCGTGTTTACCCCGGTCCCCTCGATAGGAAAAAAAAAAATCGACCACGATGACAGACGGTACAAATTCCCGCTACTTCAATACGAATATCCTCCACTCCCACTTGCCGTAATTGACGACGAGTTCGCCTCCCACAGATTCAACTGATACTTCCCGGGGTGTTTCCCCGGTTTCCACTAAGCCCTTCAGGTCCCCAACCCCTCACGTGCCGCCTCCACGACTTCTTCCCCGACCTCAAAACAACAGGGGCCGATAGAGGGGCCAATTCCAACAATCATATCCCGAGGATCACATCCGAACTCCTCCCGCATCCGTTCCACGGTCTTCGCAGCAATTCTTCCCACCGTACCTCGCCATCCGGCATGGACGGCAGCAATCACCCGTACCCGGGGATCGTACATCAAAACAGGCACACAATCGGCCGCAAGCACCATCAGACAAACACCCGTTTCTCTCGTAATCAAAGCATCCGTCGAAGGTAAGCGAGTTGCTTTCTCCCGTCCTCCCCGACCACGTTGCGACCGGGTCACGACTTCTACGTGAGTGGTATGTTTTTGTTCTCCCAAAATAAAATCATCCACGCCACAGCCAACAGCCTCCGCCAGCAATATCCGGTTCGTCAACACCCGATCATCCCGATCCTCATCCATGAACCCTAGATTCAACGCGGCTTGCCCGCCGACACTAACGCCACCTTCCCTTCCCGACACGAAATGAATTAACCCCGGAAAATCCCGTAATCCCAAGAACTGGTAGAACGCAACTTTATCTCTCTCAACCCTAATCATATTTATTCGTTCTTTTGAGCGCACAAAGATACAACATTCCAAACAAAATTGTCAACATAAATCGTCTTGTCACAAATAACCATAAAAAAAAAACCCCCCGTTTTGTTTACACGTATCATCGATAAAAAAGAACGATTATGTGGCAAGAACTATGCAAAACTCGCAAAGAATACCTCGAAAGAGCGCAACTGGACACGAAAGGCTATTCACCCCCGACGGTCGGAAACATTACTCTACGAGATTGCCCGCCTAGACGGCATGGACATCAAGAAACAGGACTTTTTCAATATCCTGAACGATATTGAGATCTCACCCAATGTTACACGAGAAGACACGCACCGGATAAAAGACCTAAGTAACGCCTTCCTTTACCTTGTTAAATGCGCACAACAACGCAAAGGTTCTCGCTCGACTTCGTACGGGAAGTCAGTGCGAAAGTAATGCAACACACGGGCAAAGAAGTATACACCACAATCGGCGGTTACGATACCTCGCTAGGCGATTTCCGGCTGGGGAGAAGACTATGAAGAGGGTATCCTCGCTAATTATGCCCAGATCCCGGATATGCTGGAACAACTATGTAAGGAGACAAATGAAAAGCTAGGTAACGTTCACGACATACTGACCGTGAAACTTGCCGCAGACTTTCACTATCGCTTCATGCACATAAAACCTTTCGGGGCCGGGAATATTACCGTCGGACTCTAATGATGAACTATATCCAGATGATGTTCGGGAACCGCTCATCATCATCCCGGGAGAAGACAAGGCAAAATACCTCGCTGCCATAAAAATGCAGAAGGACACCCCAACACCCGAAACATTCGAACGCTTCGTGGGAGAGGAATTACTTTCCCAGCTTCGCAAAAAGTCTCCCGCGGAAATAATATGATCCATTTCCTAATGCCGGAAGTATGTTCTGACAAGCATAAACTCCGGCATCACTTTTAATCCAAAAACCTCCCTCCCTACTATAACTCGTGAATTTCAACCCTTTTCGCCAGACTTTTCTCGCTCCCAATTAAAAAGTCTCTGAAATTCTTTGTGATTTATAATGAATCAACTATCTTTGCTGCCCGTTAAACTAAGGAACAATTTTAAAATTATATACGAAATGAAAAAGGGCATACATCCTGAAAATTACAGATTAGTAGCGTTTAAAGATATGTCTAATGGAACGACTACAATCACCAAGTCTACTGCCGCAACGAAGGAGACTATCGAGATCGACGGAGTTGAATATCCATTAGTAAAGATGGAAATCTCCAACTCTTCACACCCGTTCTATACCGGTAAAATTAAACTGATCGACACTGCAGGACGTGTTGACAAGTTCATGAACCGTTACAAGAACCACATGGAAAACAGAAAGAAATAATTTTCTGATATAAAAAGAGGAGATTCTAAGAATCTCCTCTTTTGTATGGTTACAAGTTGCAGGTTGCAACCTTCGGTTCGGCAAGTTACAAGTTAAAAATATAATCCTAACCTATAACTTACCTATTTTTATCGTTCGGGATCGGCAAAAACATGCTCGATAATCCGGCGGTCGACATCATCAAACGTTTTGTTTCCGGCGTTTCATAACAGCTTCAGCTGTGGAAACGAATTGATTCATTTTATGCTCCGTGAATCCACTGGCACCACCCCATGAGAAGGAAGGAACAAAATTCCGGGGAAAATCCGAACCGAAAATATTGGTTCCCACACCGATCACCGTTCCAGTATTAATCATGGTGGAAATACCCAGTTTAGCATGGTCACCCATGATCAGACCGCAGAATTGAAGTCCGGTTCGACGGAAATGCTTGGTCTCGTAATCCCACAACTTCACCTCCACGTAAGTGTTTTTCAGATTAGAATTATTCGTCCCGGCACCAATGTTACACCACTCGCCCAGCACGGAATTCCCGAGGAAACCGTCATGAGCCTTATTCGAATAACCAATCATCACAACGTTGTTCACCTCACCCCCGCATTTGCAATACGGCCCGAAAGTTGTCGCCCATACACCTTGGCACCCATCGTCAGTACCGAATGTTCGCACATCGCCAACGGTCCCGCACGAAAACACCTTCCATAATCTCGGCATCTTTACCGATATATACCGGGCCACCTTCCGTGTTAATTACCGCACAACGCACAACAGCCCCCTCTTCCACGAAAACGGGGTACTTCCCGTACACCTGCACGCAACTATTCAACAGGACACTCTCACGCCCTTCCGTAATCAATCGGAAATCGACCTCCAGTTCTCGGGCATTCAGTGAAAACAAATGGTAAGGATAAACAACACGGGTAAACTCTCCCGTGTATTCTTTACGTGTAAAATCGGGTATAGCCATCGGATCAAAGGTTGCAACGTCCTGTATACCCATTCGCACGGCGATCAGACTATCACCCTGTAATAACATCTCTCCAACCTGTAAAGACTTGATTTTCTGCATCAATTCATCATTCGGACATACCGAACTATTGATAAGCAAATTATCGTCTTCCACAGACAACGGGAACTTTTTCCTGAAGGTAATCTTTAGTCAGATATGCAACCTTATCCCCAAATCGCTTTTCCCACTTTTCCCGGATCGTGAGAATTCCAACCCTCAATTCAGAAATCGGACGAGTAAAAGTCAAGGGTCGTAAAGTACCCCAACTTTTATCATCAAACAAAATTATTTTCATCGTGTGTTTTATATTTGCACACAAAAGTAACAAATGCATCATATTTCACCAAAAAAATCTTTGGCATAGGAATTGTCCTATTATGTAGTGGTTTATTTTTCAGCGCCTTTTGTCAAAATGTCAGTTTTTAAACAAGGCTAACCACGGAAAACCGGAAATAAAAACCAAATGTGGAAAAGTTTAAAACAATCGAGATAAGGAGATCATAATGAATAAAATAGATTTAAAAGATATTTTACAAGAAAACTTGGCGGACGATAATCAAGATTATTTATCCATCTTGGGAGACGAGAAGGAGATGCTCAACGACCACACGGATATTCCAGACACTCTGCCAATTTTACCGCTACGGAACACGGTTCTGTTCCCGGGCGTCATAATTCCTATAAATATTGGCAGGGAAAAATCATTGAAACTCATCCGTTACGTGTATAAAAGCAGCGTACCTTTCGGTGTTATCGCCCAAAGAGACACCAACACGGAAAATCCCAAACTGGAAGACCTATACACGATAGGTACAGTTGCCACCGTCTTGAAGATATTGGAAATGCCGGATGGAACCACAACGGCTATCATACAAGGCAAAAAGAGATTCGAACTCGATGACATCCTGTATGATGAACCCTACCACGTGGGAAAGATCACTGTTAAACAAGAGGACACAATCAAGGAGGATGACCAAGAGTATAATGCTATCGGAGAGGCTTTTAAAAAGACATGGCCTTGAAGATTGTAAAATATTCCAGCAACATCCCGAACGAGGCAGGATTCGCCTTGAAAAACATCGAGAGTATGCTGTTCCTGATCAATTTCATTTCCTCGAACACGGATATTGACTACCGGAATAAACAGGAATTACTGGAAATTGACATCCTGAAAGAACGGGCAACCAAATTACTGGAACTTTTTAGGCAAACAAGTCAAGATTCTGGAACTCAAAGAGGACATCCAGAAAAAAGTGAAAGTCGATCTGGATAAACAGCAACGGGAATACCTACTCCACCAGCAGATGAAGACTATCCAGAACGAACTGGGAACTAACCCGGTGGATGAAGATCTTCAAGAACTGGAAGAGGCAGCCCAAAAAGAAGAAGTGGGGAAAGAACGTACAGGAAATTTTTGAAAAAGAACTTCAAAAATTGAAACGCCAAAATCCCTTCCACCCCGGACTATTCCGTGCAATTCAATTACGTGAAAGAATTGACCGAGTTACCCTGGGAACACTATTCCGAAGACAATTTCGACTTGAAGAAAGCCTCCGAGATTCTGGATGCCGATCATTACGGACTGGATAAAGTGAAAGAGCGAATTCTCGAATACCTCGCCGTACTGAAACTGAAAGGAGATATGAAATCCCTGATCCTGTGCCTGTACGGCCCTCCGGGAGTCGGCAAAACCTCTTTAGGCAAATCTGTTGCCCGGGCTCTTAACCGGGAGTTCGTACGAATGTCATTGGGAGGCTTACACGATGAATCCGAAATCCGGGGACACCGTCGTACCTATATTGGAGCCATGCCCGGACGAATCATCCAAAGTATCAAGAAAGCCGGCACGTCAAACCCCGTATTCATACTGGACGAGATTGACAAAGTTGGTCAGGATTTCCGGGGTGACCCGCAGTCCTGCTCTATTGGAAGTTCTTGATCCGGAACAGAACACGACCTTCCATGATAACTACCTTGATATTGACTACGACTTATCGAAAGTCATGTTTATCGCCACGGCAAACGACATTTCGACGATTGCTCCCCCATTAAGAGACCGTATGGAAATGATCGAAGTAAGCGGTTATCTCATGGAAGAAAAAAATAGAGATTGCCAAACGGCATTTGATACCCAGACAGCTGGTGAATCACGGGCTAAAAGCAGAACAAATCGAGTTCACGGATGATATATTGAATTTCATCATCGATAAATACACCCGGGAATCAGGAGTACGGGGATTAGATAAGACCTTGGCAAAATCATGCGTCAAGTGGCAAAGCACGTGGCCTGGACTCGTCTTTCACGATTAAACCGAAAAAACAACCGTGGAAGAATACCTAGGTACCCCTATCTTTACCCGGGAAGAATACCAAGGTAACGAATTACCCGGAGTGGTTACCGGCTTAGCATGGACAGCCGTGGGTGGCGAGATTCTTTACGTGGAATCCAGCATTAGCAAAGGGAAAGGCATACTCTCTATGACAGGGAGCCTCGGTGATGTGATGAAAGAATCTGCCACCTTGGCATTAGAATACATCAAATCGCACGCTGAAGAACTGGGAATACAGCCCTCTGCCGTGGAAGAACATAATGTCCATATTCACGTTCCGGCAGGTGCCGTACCGAAGGATGGTCCCTCGGCGGGTATCACCATGGTCACCTCGTTAGCCTCATCGCTAACCGGAAGAAAGGTGAAAGAAAGCCCTCGCCATGACCGGAGAAATCACGTTGAGAGGTAAAGTTCTCCCCGTGGGAGGTATCCGGGAGAAGATCCTAGCTGCCAAACGTGCCGGAATCAAAGAAATCATCCTTTGCAGGGAAAACAAAAAGACATTGACGAGATTAAAAAGAATATGTAAAGGCATTAAATTCCACTTCGTTGACCACATTCGGGAAGTATTGGACATTGCCTTGATCTAAAAGAATCTACCCATTTTGAAGTGCATCTTAAAATGAAACTTCATTTTTAAGATGCACTTCGTTTTTACCCCTCACATGATGACACTATTCAATCCATCATCCTCCCAATCATATTCGAAGCTATGAGGAAAGCAATTCTCGCTAATAATCAAGTAATTACTTTTGCTTATTAGTTTTACCTATCCATATATAGAATAATTCAATTGAATTTCTTGTTTTAATAAAAATAAATGATATATTTTTGTATCGAGAAAATAAAAACAAGAATCAATTATAAAAATAAAAAACAATGGAACCAATTATCAATTCACAACTTCCTGAGTTCAAAGTTCAGGCATTTCACAACGGAGAGTTCAAAACAGTAAGTAACGAAGACGTAAAAAGGCAAGTGGGCGATCTTCTTTTTTCTATCCCGCGGACTTTACCTTCGTTTGCCCGACCGAATTGGTTGACGTGGCAGAGAAATACGAGCAATTCAAAGCCATGGGGTAGAAGTTTACTCTGTAAGCACAGATTCTCATTTTGTACACAAAGCATGGCATGATGCCTCTGAAAGCATTCGCAAAATCAAATACCCGATGTTGGCTGACCCGACCGGAGTATTGAGCCGTGCCTTCGGGGTCATGATCGAGGAAGACGGGATGGCTTATCGCGGAACATTCGTGGTAAACCCGGAAGGAAAGATTAAAATTGCAGAAATCCACGACAACAACATCGGACGTAACGCTGACGAATTACTTCGAAAGGTTGAAGCTGCTCAATTCGTGGCAGAACATCCGAACGAAGTTTGCCCAGCAAAGTGGAAAAAAGGAGCAAACACACTGAAACCGAGCATTGATTTAGTCGGAAAAATCTAACAAGAATCTTCCAGGGGTTTATGATACACCCCCCTCTTTATCCACCTTTCCCATTTTTTAAATTTAAATTTCAAATTCTAAATTATATGCTAGATACCTCTTTGAAAGATCAACTTAAAAATATTTTCGCCGTTTTAGAGGCTCAATACACGTTGGACATCGCCGTGGCTCCTCAACACGAAAGTCGTCAGGAATTAACGGAAATGTTGGCTGACGTGGCAGAATGTTCAGATAAAATATCTTGCCGGATTAAAGAGGGAAAAGAACTGGAATTCTCTTTACTGAAAAACGGAGAACCCACAGGCATCAAATTCCGGGGAGTTCCCAACGGACACGAGTTCACCTCCCTCCTACTTGCCATCATGAATGCAGACGGGAAAGGGAAGAATTTTCCGGATGAGACCATCTGCAACCGGGTGAAAGCATTGAAAGGTCCCATACACCTGACAACTTACGTATCTTTAACTTGTACCAACTGTCCGGATGTCGTACAAGCGCTGAATGCCATGGCTACTTTAAACCCGCAAATCCATCACGAAATGGTCGACGGGGCAATCTACCAAGATGAAGTAGAAAAATTAAAGATACAAGGAGTACCTTCCGTGTTCGCTGATGGAAAACTCCTCCATGTCGGAAGAGGGAATTCGGTGAATTATTAAACAAACTTGAGACTCAATACGGAATAGAGGAAAACACGTTAGAGGTAAAAGAAAAAGTTATGATGTCATCGTTCTAGGAGGACCGGCAGGATCGGCAGCCGCCATTTACCCGCACGCAAGGGTTTGAACGTGGCCGTCATAGCGGAACGTATCGGGGGACAAGTCAAAGAAACCGTGGGAATTGAAAACCTGATTTCCGTACCGGAAACAACAGGTAATCAATTGGCAGACAATTTACGGACACATTTACAATGTTACCCGATTGACCTGCTGGAACATCGGCAGATTGAAAAAATAGCATTAGAGGATAAACAAAAAATACTTTCCACGGCTACCGGGGAGAAATTCTCCGCACCGGCTGTTATCGTAGCTACCGGAGCCAGTTGGAGAAAACTGAACGTATCAGGTGAGGCCGAGTATATCGGTAGAGGCGTCGCGTTCTGCCCGCATTGTGACGGGCCATTCTACAAAGGCAAACACGTTGCAGTTGTAGGAGGGGGCAATTCAGGGATAGAAGCTGCCATTGATTTGGCAGGAATATGTTCAAAAGTTACCGTATTGGAATTTTTGGACAATTTAAAGGCCGATCAAGTGTTACAGGAAAAACTAAAAAGCTTACCCAATGTGGAAGTCTTTGTCAATTCGCAAACACTTGAAGTTATCGGCAACGGGGATAAGGTAACAGGCATCCGGATAAAAGACCGGACCTCCGAAGAGGTTCGTACCATTGAATTGGACGGAATTTTCGTTCAGATCGGTTTAATGCCTAATAGCGGCGTTTTCCGGGATGTAGTCGACACGAATCGAATGGGAGAAATCGCCATCGACACGCATTGCCGCACAAATATTCCGGGAATCTATGCCGCAGGAGATGTCTCCACCGTACCCTACAAACAAATCATCATCGCCATGGGAGAAGGAGCAAAAGCCGCACTTTCTGCTTTTGAGGATCGGATGCGAGGGGTGATTTGAACTAAAAGATAAAAAAGTGAAAAACTAAAAGTGAATTAGACTTCGCTTTTAGTTTTCACTTTTCATCTTCCAAGCCTTTGGTCAATGACTTGACCAGTTTATACTTATTAAAGAATTCCCTCAATATTACCCGCAAAACCGTATACCCCGGTATCGCCAAGATCATTCCCGGTATACCTGCCAGATTTCCCGCAATCAGTATCACCAAAAAGATCTCCATCGGGTGAGCGTGAACACTATTCCCGTAAATTAAAGGCTGTAACACCACGTTATCAATCAACTGGGTAATAATGAAAACGATACTCATGTATATCAACAAGGGAAATACCACCGTGTAGAAATCGACATCCACATTCGTCGCGATCCCGACAGACAATCCGAAAGCCGCCCCGATCAGAGGCCCGATATAAGGAATTACATTCGTAATTCCCGTGATCAAACCAATCAGCACCGCATTATTAAACGGTAGCCCCACAATCGTTAATCCCAATATATTTAAACCCATCACGATCAGCACCTCGAAGGTAATCCCGATAAAATAACGCATCAGTAATTTTTGAATCGAATCCAGCGCATTCCCCACGCCTTCCCCGTAACGTGTCGGCACGATGGTCAACAACATCCGGTAAAATAACTTGCTATCCTTCAGGAAAAAGAATGCCATGAAGGTCACGGAAAACAAGGCAATAAAAAATACTACTGATCGTACCCGCCAAAGAACCGAACATATTTTGAATCTGCGTAACATCCACCACCGACTTCAAGTTCGTCACGATATATTCCTTCACGTCCTGATCCGATTCAAGAATTCCAAACCGCTTCAACCCCTGCTCCAAATCGGCCAAAGGATCTTCCAGCTTGTTCACGATATTCGTGATACTAATATCACTCAACGACTGAAATTCTTGGCTCACTAACGGGATCACCGTGTAAAAAAGAAAAGGATGAATACCACCCAAATACAAATCAGAGCTATCGCAGCTCGCAAACCTTCCGGTATATGATACCCCTTAATTTCCAAGCGCTCCAAACAATTCATCACCGGTCGCCCTAAAAAGAGATGATCACGGCAATCAAGATATAAGCTATTATAGAAGAAAAATACCAACACAAAAATCCCACGACCGCCAAAGCGAACCCTCCCAGACAATATTTTCCTATATTATTCATAATTCAATCTTTACAAAGTAACAAACAACTCTCCAGTTTACGACAAAAGCAACTTGACGTTACACATTTCTTACTTCAAAAATAGACAAATAAATTTATTCTATCAACACATAGGTATTATTTATGCAAAAAAACATGGAAATCAAGAAAACATTTTTATCTTTGATTACGTTCTTTAATGGATAAATAACAAAATAAAGTCGTGTATGCTAAGAAAAGCTTGGGATCTATATTACGACGGATTCAGGAATATGCCCCGATGGGGAAGAACTCTTTGGCTTATTATCATTATTAAGCTATGTATCATGTTTTTAGTCTTTAAACTTTGGTTAATGCCCAATTACTTGAACTCCCACTACGACAGTGCCGAGGAGAAAAGTAATCATGTTTTTGAAGAATTAACAACAAAACCTTAATATTATGCTTCTTGATCTGACAACAACCACTCTGGTAGAGTGGTCACGATGGCAATTCGCCATGACAGCAATTTATCATTACATGTTTGTACCCCTGACCTTTGGGATTGGCCCTGATGCTCGCCATCATGGAAACCATGTGGGTAAAAACGGGTGATCAAAGTTGGCTGAATGCCACTAAATTCTGGATGAAACTGTTCGGTATAAACTTTGCCATCGGCGTGGCTACCGGATTAATTCTGGAATTCCAGTTCGGAACAAACTGGTCAAACTACTTGGTTCGTGGGGGATATTTTCGGCGCCCCGTTGGCCATTGAAGGAATTATAGCGTTCTTCTTAGAATCGACCTTCGTGGCTGTCATGTTCTTTTGGCTGGAATAAAGTAAGCAAACGCTTCCATCTGATCTCAACCTGGATGGTATTTGTCGGGGCAAACATTTCAGCTTTATGGATTCTGGTTGCCAATGCTTGGATGCAAAATCCCGTCGGCATGGAATTTAACCCGCTGACGGCCAGAAATGAAATGGATGATTTTTGGGCAATTCTCTTCTCTCCCACCGCGATCAGTAAATTTACCCACACGGTAACTTCGGCCTACACGCTGTCGGCCTGTTTCGTGGTAGGAGTGAGCTCATGGTTCATCCTGAAGAAAAGGAATCTTGAATTCGCTCGTAAGAGTATCATGCTCGCCTCCGTGTTCCGGGTTAATCAGTATTCTGCTCACCATGTACACGGGAGACTCCAGCGCACAGGATGTAACTAAGACACAACCCATGAAATTTGCCGCCATGGAAGGCCTTAACAGAGGGTGGTAACGGGGTTGAATTCACCGTAATCGGTATTCCGACAAACGATCCGTCATTACCGACCCCAAGATGAAAAAAAAATGGAATACGCGATCCATGTTCCCAAAATGCTTTCCTTCTTGGGGTATCATGATTTCAATGCCTATATTCCCGGTATTCAAAATATTTTAGATGGTTACACCTCTCAAGAAGGTATCACCTATCCCTCTTTGGAACAACGTATGGCTAACGGCCGCACCGCCATCGATGCCTTGAAAACATATAAGCAAGCCGTCAAGGACGAAAACCATCCCCTTGCCGACAGCACGTTACAAGTCTTTAAAGCCAACTATTCGGACTTCGGGTACGGCTACTTGTCATCCCCGTATGACGTGATCCTCACGTGCCACTCGTATTCTTCAGTTTCCGAATCATGGTCGGCTTGGGTATGTTATTCACACTTCTATTCATTCTTTCCCTGTGGTATGCAAAGAAGAGAAAATTCGAGAAATTCAAACTCATTCCTTACTTGGCTCTTGTCTGCGTTCCCTTGGCTTACGTCGCTTCCCAATGCGGTTGGATCGTGGCTGAAGTTGGTCGCCAACCTTGGGTCGTACAGGATCTGATGCCCACGAATGTTGCCGTTACCAAAATAGCGTCCGACTGGGTAATCACCACTTTCTGGATGTTTGCCATACTTTTCACCGTCCTGCTAATTGCAGAACTGAAAATTATGTTCCACCAGATAAAAAAGGGACCGGAAAATCATTAAAATCTAAAATCATAAATCACAAATCGCAAATGAATATGGAATTTCTTCAACATTATTGGTGGATTTTAATATCATTACTTGGCGGATTGCTCGTATTCCTGCTGTTCGTGCAAGGAGGACAAACACTATTATATACCATTGCCAAGACCGAAGATGAACGTAATCTCTTTGGTCAACAGTTTGGGACGTAAATGGGAATTCACGTTTACCACATTGGTCGTATTCGGAGGTGCATTTTTGCCAGTTTTCCGCTATTCTATTCAACCAGTTTCGGGGGAGCTTATCTCGCTTGGATGGTTGTACTATTCTGTTTCGTGATGCAAGCCGTTTCTACGAGTATCGCCGGAAAGCCGGCAACCTGCTCGGGGAAAAGACCTACAACATATTTCTGATCATTAACGGGGTTATCGGCACCATCTGTATCGGTGCTGTTGTCGGGTCTTTCTTCACGGGTAACCCGTTTAAACTGGGAGAAATGAACGATGTCACCTGGATGAGCCCTTGGAGAGGCATCGAGGTGCTGTTCAATGTCGCAAACCTCTGTCTGGGTCTAGCCATTTTCTTCTTGGCCCGTACATTAGCCTCCCTCTATTTTATGAATAACATCAAACACGACGTGATCTACGAGAGAAGTAAAAAACAAGTATTATACAACTCCATCCCGTTCGTGATACTCCTACTTGCCTTCCTAGCCATCATCTTACTGGGTAAAGGCTATGCGATCATGGAAGACAAGAGCATCCAGCTCGTCCCGTACAAATATTTCCACAACCTGCTGGAAATGCCTTTGAACACGCTTATTTTATTGATCGGTGTTGTCGGAGTTTTATTCGGAATCATCCAATCCATCCTGAAACCCCACTGGAGAAAAGGGATTTGGTTTTCCGGAATCGGAATCGTCTTGGCTGTAATCGCCTTGTTTATCGTGGCAGGATTCAATAACACGGCATTCTATCCGTCATACACGAATCTCAATTCGTCATTGACCATTTACAATGCCTCATCCTCCCTCTACACGTTGAAAACCATGGCATACGTATCACTGGCCTCCCCGATCGTGCTGGCCTATATATTCTACGCTTGGCGAGCTCTCAACAAAAAACAGATTGATATACAGGATGTGAAAGACGACCACCATGCATATTAAGATAAAAACTAAAAGTTAAAAGATAAAAGATGAAAACTGAAAGATGAAAGCCGGGAAACATTTTCCACTTTTACCTTTTAGTTTTTAACTTTTATCTTTCTTCTTATATGTAAAAAAGGGCTGGAAACAGCCCTTTTTTACATATAAGAAGAATTGTCCCAACAATGGGTACAAAGCTCCTCCTTCGGCAATCCGATTGCCTTCACAATATCTTCCAGACGTTGGAACTTTAATGAATCCAACTGTAAATGTTGAGCCATCACCTCCAACATCTTCTTGTACTTCTCCGAATCGGGATCGGTATATGGTTTCAATATCTCTTCCGTCAAATCGGAGGTACCTTCCAAATCCCGGATCACCCGACGGGTAAACAAGTCAAAATTAGAACGGGAAGAGGAAAAATTCAAGAACGCACAAGGATAAACCAGAGGTGGACAAGCTATCCGCATATGCACCTCTTTTACCCCGCATTCCTTCAATTTCACCACGTTATCCTTCAACTGGGTTCCCCGCACGATCGAATCATCTAGAAATAGAATCCGGGCATCCCGTGTAAATGCCTCGTTAGGCAACAATTTCATCTTGGCCACCAAATCCCGCATCGCCTGATTCTGTGGCATAAAACTACGGGGCCATGTCGGCGTGTACTTCACGAACGGACGCTTGTACGGCAGGCAACGGGCATTCGAGTAACCAATCGCGTGACCGACTCCCGAATCGGGTATTCCCGCCACGTAATCTACCTTCACATCATCCCGTTCGGCAATAGCCGCTCCACAACGGTAACGGGCATCTTCGACGTTGATCCCTTCGTAATAAGCAGAAGGATAGCCGTAATATACCCACAAGAAAGAACATATCTGTTTCTTGCATCCCGGAGTCGTCACTTGCGTGATCCCATCCCGTGTAATCTGCAAAGCCTCCCGCGGCTGAATATCCCGCACAATCGTGTATCCCAGATTCGTGAACGAAGAACTCTCGCTGGCCACCACATAACCATGCTCATTTTTTTCCTAGAATAATCGGCGTACGACCATATTTCTCCCGCGCTGCGTAACTCCCCGTCTCCGTCAGGATCAAAAAGGAGCAAGACCCCTTGACCTTGTTATACACGTTCTCGATTCCCTCCTTAAACGTATTCCCGGCATTAATCAACATGGCCACCGCCTCTGTCGGGTTCACCGTCGAACTCGACAATTCGGCAAAATGCTTTCGTTCCTTCAGAAACTCATCCACAATCTCGTTCAAATTAGCCAAACGCCCTACCACCACGACAGCGAACCGTCCTAAATGCGAGGTCACCGTGATGGGCTGCGATTCCATATCACTGATCACCCCTGATTCCCAAGTTAGACCCGGCGAAACGATCCAGTTCTGGTTCAAACTTATTCCGGAAATAGGCACTCTCCAAACTATGGATGGAACGATTAAATTCCGTCCCGTTATAAAAAGCCAGTCCCGCACGTTTCGTTCCCAGATGAGAATGGTAATCCGTGCCATAAAACACGTCAGCAACACAATCTTTACGAGATACACAGCCAAAAAATCCGCTCATACTTCAATATCTTTTTGTAATTATTTCTCTTCAATCTTCTCTTTCGCAGCCTGTAAAGCCAAATCGAATTTCGGGTAAATATTCTCAACCCCGACAAGCTCACCGATTCCCCCCTTCAATAAATCCTTTTTCACCGGTTCACTCACTCCCGACAAAACGATATACGTACCCTCGTTCTTTAATTGGAGAATCGTCTCCTTAGATTCTTCAACCCGGTAGAATCCACGAAAGGAACATGACGCATACGAATAATCAGCACATCGTAATTCACGCCCAAGTTACGAATTGTTTCACAATATGTCTTTGCCGACCCGAAGAAAAATGGCCCGCTAATCTCGTATATACCCAAACCTTTCGGCAAATTCTTATAATTCTCAAGCACATCACTATCCATATTCGTGGCACCGATAATCTCCTTCGGGGCATTATCCGCCATACGCTTCATAAACAACAGGGCAGCCAACACAACACCAATTTCAATCGCCACAGTCCGATCCACCAACACGGTCAAGAAGAATGTCACCAACAAAATCACCACGTCAGACATCGATGCCCGCAAAATAGAACGGAATGACCGCCATTCACTCATGTTATAAGATACCACAATCAGGATTCCCGCCAGACATGACATCGGAATCAAAGACGCCCACTTCCCGAAGAACAACATGATCAGCAACAACACCACGGCATGCGTGATACCGGCAATCGGGGTACGCCCCCATTCTTCACGTTAGTTGCCGTACGGGCAATAGCTCCCGTGGCAGGAATACCACCAAACAAAGGAGAGGCAATATTAGCAATCCCTGGGCTATCAACTCTGTATTCGAACGATGGTGCCCACTAATCATACCGTCAGCCACCACCGCAGACAATAACGACTCGATAGCACCCAAAATGGCAATCGTCATGGCTGGCTGCAAGTAATGAGACAACTGTCCCCACTCGATTGACGGGAACACCGGGGTCAAATTACATTTAATCTCCCCGAACTCGGAACCGATCGTCGTCACCGCACCTTCCGGCAAGAGGAAAGCCACGATAGGCGTCACCACCAATATGGCAACAAACGAACCCGGCACCTTACTTGTAATCTTCGGCATATACACCGCGATCAACACGGTCACGATCGTGATTCCCACGGCATACCAGTTCACCGTATCCATCCCCCGAAATAAGCGCCCCACTTACCGATAAAACTCCCCGGCACGTCTGCCAGTGTCAGTCCCAGAGCATTCGATATTTGCGTGGAGAAAATCGTCAAGGCGATACCGGAAGTAAAACCGACAATCAACGGGTGAGGAATAAACTTCAGTAACGTCCCCAACCGTAACATACCGAACCCGATCATGATCACCCCGGCAAATATCGTTGAAATAATCATCCCGTCCAGACCATAATCATTCACAATCCCGTAGACAATAACGATAAAAGCTCCCGTGGGGCCACCGATCTGTACCCGGCTACCACCAAAAACGAAATGAGAAATCCGGCCACGATAGCCGTTATAATTCCCTTTTCAGGAGAAACACCCGAGGCCACGGCAAAAAGCGATTGCCAACGGTAAGGCCACGATACCTACCACGATTCCGGCAAGAATATCTTTCGATAGATTCTTCTTTACCGAACCGTCTTTAATTAATCCGAATAATTTCGGACTAAACACCTTTTCCATATTATTATACCCTTAATTTTAAAACGCACAAAGGTATATATTAATTTCAAATTCAAGGCTCCGAAATTAATAGAAATTAATAATTCCCCGCCAATTCTATGATGATTATTCGCATACCGACTTCGACAACGAATAACCTCATCAAATATGAAATACTTGATTAAAGAAATGTTTTAATTCCCCTTAGACACAGCCCCGCATCCCACTTGTGGCTGCCCCTCCACGGAACAAACATCAAGGTCGGGATACTCCGCACGTTGAAGGCCTTCACCAACTCCTTCTCCATATCGCTATCCACCTTGTAAATATCAACTTTCCCTCGTACTCCCGCTGCAATTCTTCCAAGATCGGGGCTATGGTCTTACACGGAACACACCAATTCGTGTAGAAATCTATCACGACCGGACGCTCCCCCTCGAATCTATACACCCTGCTATTCTGATAGTCAAACACTTCCGCTTAAAACTATCCTTTGTCAAATGCTCGATCATAGTTATATCATTACAAGTTAATAAGTACATGAATCATACGCACTCCTCTCACAACAAGTTACAAGTTCCTTTCCATACCTGTTCCTAAATTGCATTCTTTATCGTATCTTTGGAAAATCATTATAAAACACGATTACACATGAAAATTCTTGGAAATATTATCTGGGTCCTGTTCGGCGGTTTCTTCGTCGCACTAGAATATTTTGTATCCAGCATAGGTTTGTTTATCACGATCATCGGAATTCCTTTCGGGATACAAACCCTAAAACTCGGAGTGCTGGCCCTCTGGCCTTTCGGTAGCCAAGTGGTAGACCTCCCGCAAAGTAGCGGTTGTCTTTCCTTCCTCATGAATGTCATCTGGTTTTTTATCGGGGGAATATGGATATTTCTTATCCCATCTCCTTTTTCGGGGTGATCTTCTGCATCACCATCATCGGTATCCCCTTCGGCGTGCAACATTTCAAACTGGCCCGCCTAGCCATCACCCCCTTCGGTCACGACGTTCTATAAAAAACGGGCCCCATCCCTAAGGCCCGCTCATCTGATAAAAAGCTCTAGACAATCGTCCAAAGCCAAACTAAAAATTCAGTGATCTTATTAATTTTAAATTTTAAATTCCAGTTACTTCAATCCCTCCCTCAATCCAAAATCATTAAATCTAAAATTCCTAAATTCCCTTTCAACGCCTTCAGCGTTTTCTCGGTTTCAGCATTTGAAGGACGAGTCATATTCGGATTTCACCACCTTACCCTCCTTTGTCCAGAAGAATAAAGCGAGGAATACCTCTGATACCGAAAGCGGTCATGAATTCACGATCTCCACCATTGTGTAATTGAACTCCGCCCAAACCTTGTTCCTTCACCATCTTCTCCCAAGCAGCTTTATCTTTATCGCAAGAAATACTTACGAACACAATTTTCTTCCCATGCATCTTTTTCTCCAACTCTTTCAAATGAGGAAGCTCATACTGACAAGGTCCACACCATGTAGCCCCACGTCAATATAGACATATTTACCCTTCAAGTCACTCAAGGATACTTCCTTGCCGTTAATATCCAGATACTTGAACGTGGGAGCTTGATCTCCTTCTTTTAACTCTTTTTTTTTCTCTTGTGCATTCACCGTAACAAATGACAACAAGATCAACATACAGGATAAATAATGCTTTAATCTCATAGCTTTTCTTTATTTATTTTTATTGTAACACAAAGCTAGCGATTAAAACCCAGACCCATATCACGTAAAAAAGGTTTTAAGATAGATTTAATACATCCCCTATTTTTTATCCACGATCACCCGGAAGTTATCGTCCAGACGCAGGATGCCGCTAAACGTACTACCGTCCTCATTTTTAAAGCCATTCAACGCTCCCGTTTTCCCTTTCAACACCAAAGCCTCGACCTGCTTCTGTGTTAATTTTTTCCCAAAAATTCCATGGGGATAATAAAATCACAAGATTTCCGATACAGGCTACATCCCCCAAGCCGCCCGTCCTTGATAATCTCGCCGTTCCCGCATTTCGACATTTCAACACGACGGGTTCTGCGGGAGCTTTTCCTTCTTCGGGCTTTCTCTTTCGCAGCAGTTTCTTTTAGCCTCTTCTGCCACCTCCACGGTGATCGCTTTCCGGGGCGAACACTTCACCACGTGTACCAGCTCGTTCACCATCACCTTCAACTCCTCCATAAAATCCGACACGTTGTAAGTCCCCTCCTCGATCATCCGCAATTTTTCTCCCATTGCCCGGTCAGCTCGGCCGACTTCAACAGGTCATTCTGAATCGTATCAATCAGTTCAATACCCGTGGCTGTTGCCACCAACCGCTTTTTATCCTTCCGAATATACCCTCTTTTCAATAACGTCTCGATAATCCCCGCCCGGGTAGACGGACGCCCTATCCCTATTCTCCTTCATCAAATCCCGGAGTTCCTCGTCTTCCACCTGTTTCCCGGCAGTCTCCATCGCACGCAACAAATCTGCCTCCGTGTAATACTTCGGTGGCTGCGTCTCCTTCTCCTGCAATTCGGGTGTGTGCCCCTTCTCCCCGACCTCGTACACAGGCAACACGTTCTCATCACTCTGTTTGTTCGATGCCGCGGGAAATACTACCCGCCAAGCCGGGTCAATAATCTGTTTTCCGGTCGCCTTGAACTCGTTTACCCCGACTTGTGCCATCACTGTCGTATTCGCAATCTCGCAATCCGGATAGAACACCGCGATAAACCGTCGAGCCACCAGATCGTACACCCGCTTTTCATCCGGGGTCATATCATAACTAAAACTCCTGTCGGAATAATAGCATGGTGATCAGTGATTTTCTTGTCATTGAACACCTTCGGAGACTTTCGTATCTTACTCCCGTTAATAATCGGGTCGATCAACGTGACGTATGGTTTCAGCCCCTTCAAAATCCCGGGAACTTTGGGATATATATCATTCGGTAAGAAATTCGTATCTACACGGGGATAAGTTGTCAACTTTTTCTCGTACAACGACTGGATGATTTTCAAGGTCGTATCCGCCGAGAAAGCAAACTTCCGGTTACATTCCACCTGCAACAAAGTCAGGTCGAACAACTTCGGACGGATGCTCCATGGCCTTTTACGCTCCACACTCTTGATTTCCAACTCCAAAGGTAGAATTTCCTGCATGAAAGCCTCGGCCTCCTCCTTTACAGTGAAACGTCCTTTCGTGTAGGAGAACCAACCTCCCCGGTAATCCGTCCGCACCTCCCAGTAAGTTTCCGGCTTGAATTGCTCTATCGCTTTCTGCCGATCGACAATCAGTGCCAACGTCGGGGTCTGTACTCGCCCGATCGACAACACGTTCTTCCCGTTCCCGTAACGTAACGTGTAAGCTCTCGTGGCATTCATCCCCAGCAACCAGTCTCCGATCGCCCGGGCTGCCCCGGCAGCGTATAGCGTATCAAAATCCTTCGACGACATCAACTTGGCAAACCCGTCCCGGATCGCCTCTTCCGTCAACGAAGAAATCCACAACCGCATCACCGGAGCCTTGCACTTCGCCTTCGTAAGCACCCAGCGCTGGATCAACTCCCCTTCCTGCCCCGCATCACCACAATTAATCACCATCTCCGCCCGATTGAACAACTCCTCTATAATGGCAAACTGCCGTTTGATTCCATCATCATCAATCAACTTGATCCGGAACGAGGACGGAATCATCGGCAACATACTCAAATTCCACTGCCTCCACTTTTTCCGTGTACTCGTGCGGTTCCTGCAACGAACAAAGATGCCCGAATGTCCACGTCACACAATAGTCATTCCCTCGAAATAACCATTCCGACGTACTTTGGCTCCCAGAACCTCGCTATCTCCTTTCGCCACACTCGGCTTTTCCGCTATACAAACACGCATCGATTAATTTTAGATTTAATGATTTTAAATTTTAGATTCAACCGTCCGAACCCATTTTTAGTTTTTACTCCCCCCCTATAAACAGAGGGGGAGAAATTACATTACCGTCATTGAAAGCATTCACCGCTCCTCCTCTGTTTATAGAGGAGGTGTCAGCAAGCTGGGAGGAGTCTTTTCCTTTTCAATTCTCCATTTTCAATTTTCAATAATTTAAAAGCTCAACTGAATCCTCCCCTGTATCATGCTAAACGTCTGTTTCCCATCTATCGGTGCATATTTATCCAAACTCACCAAGCTATAACTCATTTTCGCTGCCACATACTTGTTGAAATAATAGATACCCCCGATCGAGAAATCATTTTGTTTCCCTCCCATAATTCCGGCATCCTTATCGTTCATGTTGGTGATATTATAGCGACACAGAATTTCCAAGCTCTTCGCCCCCGGAGCCGTGGCCATACCACTCGTTTTATTATAACCATAACGACCATTCAATAAGGCATACCCCACTTGCGCGTACCAACCGTCTCCGGTATAGTTCTCGACCGACGCTTTACGATTCACGTGAGCCATCAGGTATTCACTTTGGAAATACCACCTGTCAAGCACCATCACCACCTCGGCCCCGAACTTCCATTCATTAATAGCCTCGGTCACCTCCGCCTTCAAAAACTTCTCGGAAATCAAATTCGAGGAGCCCCGCCGAATAAGTCAACTTGTTCTCTTCCGCCTCTCCCTGCACTCCAAACCGAGAAGAAACCCCGACATGAATCACGTCTTCTCCTTTGAATAAGGACGGTACAACACTCTTCCCGACAACGCGTACCCCTCATCCCCTTTCTCCGTGTTGTCAATATCTTTATCGCTGAACACGCCTCCCGACACGTTCAACACGTCGCAATTATACGTGTAACTGATTCCCAGCCGTCGGCGATCCCCGAAAGCCGTTCCAGTCACGGCAGCCCCGTTAAACTTCATATCCGACGTCCCGATCCGGTACTCCAAACTGAACGGTTCGAAATAATGTCCTACCCGGAACAGATTCTTCCCGTCATTATACTCGATATAAACATCTTTCATCGAAACCTTACTCTTGGCAAACCCCATCTCGATCTTCCCGGTCCACCTTTCTAGGAAACGAATCACCGTCCCCATGCGGACATCATATACCTCAACCGCGTTTCCCAAAGACGTTTTATCACTAAAAAACACCCCTCCGTCAAATAACGCCCGACCAATCAAACGAGCCTCGAAATCTCCCTTCTCCGACTTCAACGTCAACTGTGCCGAAACACTCATTCCACAAACCGATAGCATCAAAATTAAAAAGCGTATACCTCATCATCAATAGTTTAAAGGTTAATTTAATTAGTTTCTATTCAGCATATCCTTGCAAAAGTACGAAAAATCAACAATTCACGATCTTCAATTTTTTATCTGTATCTTTACCCCTCGAACCAAAATAATGAAATATGGAACAAGCAATTATCGATCAAACCATAAAAGCCCTCGAAAGAAATCATTTCGAAGTTTACCTTGCCAACGATCGGCAAAAAGCTAGAGATATTTTCTTTCAAGAAATTTTTGACAAAGATAAAACCGACCACTATTTCATGGGGAGACTCCGAAACGATGAAAGCCACGGGAATCCTTTCCGAGATCGCACAACGACCGGACTGTATCCTTATCCGAACTTTCCAAGACGGTTACAGCCGGGTCCAAAACATACTGGCGCCGCCAAGCCCTCCTTGCCGATTTATTCGTCACGGGGACCAATGCCCTCACCCGGCAAGGCCAACTCGTCAACGTGGACATGGTAGGTAACCGGGTAGCAGGCATCACCTTCGGCCCGGAACACGTTGTCCTATTCATTGGCACGAATAAAATCACGGATAACATCGAGCAAGCCATGGAACGTATTCGCACGATAACCGCCCCTCTCAACGCTATCCGCCACCCCCATTTACACACTCCTTGCCAGACGACACGCACCTGCATGAACTGCCAAAGTGCTGACCGCTTGTGCAACACGTGACCATCACGGAAAAATCACTCCCTCAAAAACGGATTAACATTATCCTTATCAGTGAATCATTAGCTTATAATCATGAAAGATTACGCATTTGAAATAGAGATGAAAGTATGAATGGGACTACGAATTCAACACTACATGGAACACGAGTTTTTCCGCCTTACACAATCAAGGTATCGACGTGATGGTCTCCCGCATTGACATTTCTTACAAACACTCACCCGCGGCAGCGACCGCTTTGTCGTTCAAGTTGCCTACCAAAGAGAAGGTATCAAACTGGTGTTCTTCGAGGACATCTACAAGCTCCCCGAAAACATTCTATGCGCCAAAGGAAGAATCGAGGCTATTTGCCTGCAAAACGGTAAACTTACCCTGAGGAGAACTTTTCGAAACGATATTTATCAACAAAGTTGAAAAAGGAAACAAGAATAAGAACACGAATAAAAGAGCGTGCGGCAAAGTCATTTTGTCACACACTCTTTTTCACGGATTTTAAATTCATTATCTATTCAGATACTCCGCCACCTTTTTTCTCAAATCATCACCCCGTAAATTTTTGCCAATCACTTTCCCATCTCCGTCAGCAAAAACAAAGCAGGAATACCGTTAACATCGTACGCCTTACACACGGGAGATTTTGAACCCCAGCAAATCGCTCACTTGCTCCCATTTATACCCCTCCTCTTGAATACCTTTCAACCACGCCTTCTTTCTTACTATCCAAAGAAATTCCCAACACATCGAACCCTGATCATGAAAATCTTGATAAATATGCTTTAATATTTTCCCCTTCTTTACGGCACGGTCCACACCATGAGGCCCAAAAATCGAGAAGGACTAATTTTTCCCTTTCAAATATTGTTTCATACCGATAGCTTTTCCGTCACATTATCCAATGTAAAAATCCTTGGCCTCAAATCCGACAGACAAGGGAGACATACTTTTCCTCCTTCCTCAAATTTTCCCGGGAACAGATGACTTCACGTCATCGGATAAATTCTCATAACACCGTTTCACGTCAGACATAAATCCCAGACCAGAGGCAATAGAACAATACTTTCCCAAGTATATATGCCGAAGACATATCTGCCGCGAGCAAGCCTCTTTCAATTTGGGCAACAAACTCGGAGATTGCATGGGATCTTAGTATGATCCGTATTTCTAAATATAAGCTTCTGCCGTACGGAACAAAGTTATCTTATGATTCCGGGGGAAGTAAAAGCACCTTACGGAAAGTCCACGCCTCGGTATAGGAATAGAAAGCCTATCCCCTTTGTAACCTACAGTATCCTTACTGATGTAAAACGGGTTCTCAGATCATTCTTTCCTTCGTCATCAATTTCCGGGAGGACTCCTCAAGCACCTCTTCTCCAGAGAACGATTTTAAATCTAACAGGTTACCATTTACATTCAATGTCTTCTGCGCGTACGCCAAAGCGTCTTTCCAATTCTGCATGTAAAGGAACACCCTGCTCTTCAAGAGATAAACCGCCGCAATGTCCCGCCCTATACGGGAAATTTTTTCTTTGCGGTTTTGACTCAAACACTCTTCGGCAAGTTTCAAATCTTTCAGAATCTGGGAATACACCTCCTCCACGGTAGCGCAAGTATAATCTTTATCTTCTACTATTTGGGAGAATTTAAGAGGCACTCCGGGGAAAGAGATTGTCCGCACAATAAGGTTTCCCGTAAAGATTAACCAATTGGAAATAATACAAAGCACGCAAAAAGCGGACTCACCTTTAATACGCACGATTTCCAATTTTTTCTCTATCGATTCCGCTACCTGTTTGCCTATTTCTGTCAAAAATCGAATTGCAGGCATTGATGGATATATAGGCTTGTTTCCAATCACGATTTTCCTCCACGTGTTGACCTCCTTCAAACTTCAATCCCACCACCTGTTGCCACAAACCAAATTTTTTCCTGCAAACCCGCGGGATCATACCGTGAATAGGAATATACTTGGATAGTTCATCCGACATATAATGGACACATTGAAAGTATTCGTTTTCAATTACACCCTGGCTTGTTATACGGGCATAAGGCAAATATCCCTCGCCCAACAAGATTTCATCCAAATCTTCATAACTTTGTATTTTTGCCAAATCCTGGGAATACTCTTCCAAGAAACCGGAACACCCCCAAAAAAAGCGAAACTAAGTATATTAATTGTTTTTTTTTTCATAAACCGCTCGTCTTAAAATGAAACATTCAAACCTACAGAATAAGTCGGCCGTTCGCTCAACTGAATGGTAGAGAAACCACTTTGCGTGGGAGTCTGACCTTTTAGTTCTTTAGCTGAAATCGTGAATAAATTCATGGCAGAAACCGTTAAAGCTAAACGAGATACGCGCAAAACGACTCAGGATTTTTCGTCAAACTCATACGTCAAACTCAAATTGGAACACTTCAAGTAATTTCGCTCACTACCCGATGATTTCCATAATCATACACATATCCCAAGACGTCGAGGCAATAGGCGGCATCTCCTTGTATTTAGGATTACTGCTCCAATGGCGTTCATATTTCCCGTAAGCTGGATTGGAAGAAATAATTGCAGGAATATCAGTGAAGTTCATCCCCTGGGATATTGCCAACGCTTCAACAAATCTTTGCTGACATTATTCTCGGGGTATATTCCCCGTACATCCATACGCATCGGCCCCGTTATACATGCTGAACAAACGGACTTTGTTACCTAAACTATAAGCAAATACGCCACTAAAATGGATATTCTTCCAACGGACACTAGTATTCAAGTTCCCGGACATGGTAGGATCGCGTCTCCTGAAGCCTGTAGGATACGGGTGTAAAAAATCATATTTATTCAATTTCTGTAAAACAGTTTTTATTATCCCCTCCGTCATCAAATATAGGACCGCCGTCCACCGGGCTCAAACCCAAGAACTTGAAAGAATAGAACGACCGACGGCTTTCTTTCACAGAGCCCTTCCATCCAAGAAATCTTCCTTTTCATACTGGTCGGCGGCAGGATTACTTTCCAACTTATTGAACGTCCTAGAGAACGAAGTTGACAACGACCAGCGGAAATCTTCATTGTTAATCGGCGAAACTGTCAATGACACGCTATATCCATGATTATCCAAATCCCCTCCATTTACAATATAAGTGCTATTACGAACTCCATTCATGGAAGCAATCGTCTTATTCATGAAGGCATTTTCCGTGTGTTTCCAGTAATAGGATGCCTCCACCTGCAATTTCGACTTGAACAGTGAAAAATCCAACCCCAAGTTATACGACGTAGTCTTCTCCCACTTCAAATCTGGATTTGGATAACGTTCTATCGTGGAAATGTATTCGGAAAAATGGTCATTCAATGCGCCTTTTCTTGATAATCATTATCGGGGACTGGTCTGTCGGCATATTACCCTGGTAGCCGAAAGAACTTTCAAAGAAAAGGAAATCAAGCCAGTCGTATTGCATCCACGAATGTTCGGCAAGATTCCAGTTGGCAGAAGCCGACCAGATAGGCAAACAGTTTGTCGTTACTTTGGTCTCCGAACTTATTCGAACCATCGACTCGGGCATTCGCGTTAACCGTAAAATAATTAAAGTAGCTATATGACACGGATAGATATGCCGAAAGCGTGTTTCCCTTCGTATCTCTCAACGTGGCGTATTTTCCGACAGCCATTCCCGTAAGCAGGATAAACTGATAAATCGACATCTTTCACGAAACTCATACCACGGTCTTTGAAATAACCGCGCATCACGCTAGTGAACGATTTTACACGAGAAGCGTTCGCTTCAAAACCGGCACTCCCGGAAATATTGTGCTGCTGTTCCTCACCGAAATACTTGCTGGCGTTCAATTGCAAACGAACCGTATAATTTCGGTTATTCGATTCCGAGCGACTCAATTCACCTCCATACGGAAGGGTACACCCGGTTCCATCTCTTTTTCTCTGCCTGAACACCGTTTTCCGTTTTTCGTAAACAAGCGGCATGATAGCTTTTTTCACCCCACCACCCTTCTATAGTCGTGTGGGAAGCCGTGTAAGCCACGATGGCATTGGCATTCAACCAATCCGTAAACCGGAATTGCAAATTAACATTGGCAGATACGCTCGACCCTCTTGGTCGTAAGAACTATTGTCCAATTCATTTAAGATATTATAATTGAAAAAGGTATTGAGCAACACATCGTCAGCCTTCTTTTTATAATAAAAATATTCTCCATTATCATCAAAAGCGGGAATCGCCCGGCTAGTCCTGTAAGCGTACTGCATCGGAGCCAACTCCTCTTGATAATAAGCCCGGCCGCTCACGTTTCCGGTCAACCCGAAGGATGCCGTCAACCAAGAAGCCAAATTGGTATTAAGATTCAGATTCGCCGTGTAACGCTCGTTGTGGTCACCCTTGATCACGTCATTATCCGGGTATACCCCAAAAGACGCGTAATAACGGGCTGTTTCCGACCCTCGGAAAGGCTCAAGGTATGGTTGTGCGAAAAAACTGTCTTCTGTCAACAAGTCGAACCAATCCGTATTGGTCGTTTCCAATTTCGCAATTTGCATGTCGAACTCCGCTTGAGAAATCTCTTTGGAATACAGCTTCTGCAACCAATACTCGTAACCGATGATCGTCATATTTTGGGATACTCGTAATGCAAAGCCGTCAAATCCCGGGAGAACTGAATACGTTCTTTGGAATTCATCACATTGACGGAACGGTCGGAATAACGCGGACGCTGACGCATAGTGACCGTGGTATTATAACTGATAACCGGCTTGCCGACATGTCCCTTTAGTCGTCACCGATAACCCCGTTAGCGGCACGGGTTCCGTAAAGAGCGGTCGCCGCCGCATCTTTCAAGACGTCTATACGTTCGATATCTTGCGGATTGATACCGGCAATAGCGTTTCCGATACGGTTGATATAATCCGGATCATTCAATTCCTCGGGAGAAATATCCACCGGGTCCTGCATGACAATACCGTCAAGCACCCACAACGGTTCGCGGTTACCGATAAGCGTGGAAGTCCCCTGATTCGCAATTTAGGCACCACGCCGACTTCCCCTGAATTTAACGAGAACATCATATCCGGGGATACGACCTTGCAACATCTGGTCGATGGAAGAAGCCCCTGGATATACAAATCTTTCATCTTCACGGTGGTGACGGCACTCGTGTTCTTGCGTCTATCGATATTTTGATAACCGGTAATCACCACCTCTTCTATCTGAGCCGCTTCCTCGTGCATGATCACCCGAATACTGTCATTCGACTGGTTGAAAGCCACACGCTCGTCACGGAATCCGATAAAAGAAAAATCAAGCACCCCCTTTTCTCGACTAACTCGAGAGAGAACTTACCTGCACCATCCGTGGCAGTGCCAATAGTCGTGCCGGCTACCCTTACCGTAACTCCCGGTAATGGATTTTATGCTCATCATACACGACTCCTTCAAGCGGATCCCTTTCACCTGGGAAGTTCCTTACTCTCGTAAATCACGATTATCTGACCGACATTTCGCCAACAATACTTGTCTCCCAAAATGCGTTTCAACACATCCTCCACACCCATTGTCAATGCCGGGAATTGCACCATCCGCTTCACGTCAAGATGATCGTCACTGTAAAAAATATCATACTTCAACTGAGTCGTTATCACATCAAACACTTGCTCCACACTCAACTCCTTTTGCTGGAATGTCACCTTCCCTACTTGTGCAAAAGAACTCGCCTGCACGTGCAACACACACACACACACGAAAAAGCCAATTAGTTTCATAGGCAAAAGAATTTTTTATCCCACTTCGACAATGGAATAGTCCTACATCATCATTTTTTTTTTCATAGCTTTGTAAATTATTATTATTGATCTCTATCAATGAGGAACCACAAGGAATAGGAGCCGCAATCTCCTATTCTTTTTTCCACCTCACCGATAATATACTTACTTTTTTTTGCTCACTATTATCGTTTTACCATTCAACTCAAAACACACGTCGGAAGTCATCTCCAAAAACTCCAGCATCTCCCCAAAGGTCTGTATTTGTTAATCACACCGGAAAACGCCGTTGCCGAATCCCTTCATCACGATACAACACATCAAAAATCATACCAACGTTGCAATCTTCTCACCAGCTCCTCAAAGGTATAGGCTTTGAAATAAAACTTCCCCCACCCAAGACGTGTACAATTCCGGGTTCACCTCCCATCCTCCGCATTGTCCGCTATCCGTGTCGATACAAAGTTGTTCACATGGCGACATCCGGATCTCATTCCCGATTCCCCCACTGCTATCGCACCCTCCACGAGAGTCGTGTACCATGTCTTATCACCGGAATAGGCACTGACATTGAAACCGTGCCCAATACCCGGATACAATATTTATCCACATGCACGAGGAAAGGCTTCAGCGAATCCTTTGCCACCTGGAAATAGGCTTCTCCATCCAAGTATACCCCGTTTATCCCGGGTAAACTCTTCGGGGAAACGCAACGAGGACTCTGCATTCATCCATACCAAAAGTTCCATCCGACAACTCCAGCGTATACTCGCCCCTTTAGGAACGACAAAAGTATTCATCGGGCCTCTTCACCACGGCTCGCTCTGTCACCTGATAACGTACGCGGGTTTTTGCCGTGTCATTCGTGATAACGACACCTTCCGTCTCTCGAGGCATACACCTCTTCACGAGCGTTAACTTGTAACCGCTCCCCGTTAGCCAATATCAACTCGGCATGTGCCACCCCGGGAACAAACGACGTTAACACAAGATCTTTTTTATCCAGTGCACGCTCCCTGCCACATCCACACCCCCAGCAGCAACTCCACCCCTGATCACGAGATAACCGCAACAAACCTCTTGATAGATTCAATTCTTCGAAATACCCGCGAGGCTTAACTTTCCTCCACCCTCTCTCTATGTCATACTGCCGGCACTGTACACCTGCATCGCTTGTCGAATTTTTAAACAACAGCTCGAACTGCCGTTTATCTTCCGTGTTCAGCGGATGAGCGTCTTTATCCGAATCCGTATCCTTGTTGCGCCACAATTCGGTCAATCGTTCCCACCTATCTGTTGAAAAATCGTTCATAACATCTTTTTGTTTTTATACACGACAACCAATAGTCAAAAAAGGTGAGTCAAAAATAAACTTTTTACAAAAAATCATTTATCCATTGATTTACAGGCGATAAAAATAAAATAGGAGTATTTTCCCCAACTCGAGCCGAATATCTTTATAAGCTTTTCG